>Ga0105046_10002483_pt1 | contig 29101 bp, 29 predicted proteins | sample MAT03_FD_78385 | JGI IMG/M metagenome (GOLD analysis project Ga0105046, IMG submission 78385) | Freshwater microbial communities from Lake Fryxell liftoff mats and glacier meltwater in Antarctica - MAT-03 (megahit assembly) | ecosystem: Environmental > Aquatic > Freshwater > Ice > Liftoff... | reverse complement strand
GTTTAAAGCCGAGAAAGCTTACCTTCCCGGCTACAAATGAGGTCTCTCTATCGCAGTGTCGCGTCAGACCAGGCGGTGACGCGGCCTCGTTCGAACTGCACCGAGCGAATGGGGAAATCCTGACGGATCACCACGGTTTCGTAAACCGGCACCTGATAAAGAAAAGTTCCGCGCCGTGTCACTCCAGCTCCGACCCCGACGCCGTAACCACCGACGATCTGGGAGCGGCTGGCGAGGTAGGTCCACGCCTCGAAAGCTTTGCCATTTTGACTGCCGCGAACGGTTTCATCGGGTCGTCCCCAAGCTAGAAACACGGCGTTATGCGTCATTCCCTCGGTGATGCGCCCTTGGAGCACGAACTCGCGTTCTCCCTGCGGCAGCGCTTCAAAGAGGCCGGGGTTATCTTCGATTCGAGATTCCACCGTCGAGCAAGCTGTGCCAAAAACCGCGACGAACGCGAGGAGCAGAAACGTGAAGAATTTCATATTTTAAACGCGATTTATTGTGGCGAGGGGGACTTGTCGACCGGCGAAGCCAACGCAGCGGAGGTCTGTGTTGCTCCGGTCGTCGGAGTGCCGAGCAGATCAGCGACGATCCGATCGATGCCTGCCCTGGCGTATTCACTTCCGGGATAGAGATCGAGTGCCTGGAGATACCATGCCAGGCTGCTGCCACTTTGTTGACGCTCCTCCTGCTCCTGGCCGGTGCGAAGGGCGCGCACAAATTCCGCAGCTTCTGTCGTGAGATTTGCACGCACTTCGTTCAGGCGGGTGTCATCGGGCACATCACGATAAACGCGCTCGATGCTTTCCCAGGCCCCGGCCGCGTCGCCGCGTTTTGATATCTCGCCCGCCTGCACAATCGCAATGTCGGCACGCTGCACACGTTCAAGCGCTTTATTCAAAGCTTCCTGCCGATCAGGATACAACGCGGCTGCGGCGATGTAGCGCGCGCGGTCATCGAAGATTTGACGGTAATTTTTCTGCCCCAATAACTGGTCCAAATCGACAAGCGCACGTTGTTGCATATCGCCCTGACGAAAGATCAGCGAGGAGACTTCCTGCAGCGCCGGATTGCGCGGCCAGACTTCCGTGGCGGAGCGGAGTTCTGCTTCCAAGGTCGCGTTGTCGCCCGATACCGCCGCATTTTTCGCTTTGGCCAGATGCATAGTGGCAATGGTCCTGGCGGTCTCCACCGCAGCCTTGGGTTTGGAACTGTCGAAATCCGTCGCCATCGCTTCCATTTCCGTGACCAATTTATCAGCCAGCGCGTAATCTTTGACGTCAATCGCCGAAATGAGCTGATTGGTTTTGCGCATGAAATCCAGCACCTGACGTTTCTCCGAACGTGGTAAGATGCGCAACGGGGCGAGATGTTCACCGATTGCGAAGGCTTCACTTAAGCGTTTGCTGCCACTGGCGAGTTCTTTGTTTTCAAACAGAAATTGGAAAGCTTCGGCGCCCTCTTCGGCATCACGCATCATTTCGTAAGAGAGCGATTCTAAAATGGCCACGGTAGGCGGCAAACCCGTTGCGCCGGTCAGCATGCGCTCGGCCTCGCCGCGCAACTCTAGCTTTTCATCGCCGGTGCCAAACAAATGCCGGTAAAACTGTGCAGCGATCACGACGTGATTAAAGCGGCGTTGCATGAAGAGATGCACCAGCATGGATTGGAAGCGAATGCGCGCGGCGGGAAGCGGGAGTTCCTGCTGCGCGTGGGCTTTGAGCAGCGAGGCGTTCACCTCGGCAATGCGCGTAAGATGCGGCAACCGATTTACACCGCGCGTCGTGCTGGAATAGCGGTCAATGTTGGCAACAGATGTGGTCGTGGTATCGGTCGTGTTGGTTTCAGCAGGATCGGTCTGTTGCCCCGGAGTCTGGCTGTTCTGACCACGAGTGCTTTGCTGTTGTTGTGATTGCTGAGGGCCTTTCGTGGCGTCGTCCTGCGTGATTTGCATCTGCGATTCGGTAACTTTGAGGTTCCACTCGTGGCGTTGACGTTCTACTTCGAGTGATTTGATGGCTTTGCCGATCCGTTGATCCTCCCGGCGCGCGAGCCAAACATTGTAAACGGCCGAACTCACGGCGTCGCAAATCCGGCCATCCATGTCGTAATCCGAGGCCTGAGGCAGCAAAGCGAAAGCTTGATCGACCGTGGCGGGAGTGGCGCGACCCGGAGCGAGCAGGGTGGCGATCCTGTCCAGCAATGCCTGGTAGGCGGCATTATCTTCCGGCGGCATTTCGGCCGCATTAAGGTATTTTTCGAAGCGGGCTTCAAAGAGGCGATTATTGGTAATATTCCAGGTGGATCCATTGAAGGAAATCAACTCTCCTCCAGGATCCAAGCGCGGCAGATTCCCAAGCAAATCACCAATTCCTCCGCCACCCTGAGGTTCGGCTGATGGGCTCGCCGCCGGGGAATTTGCAGGCTGGGCAGGATCAGTTCCGCCACTGGAAGGGGGCGGATTGTTTTGCTGAGCAAGGAGCGGAAGCGCACCCAGATTCAACAACAACAGGCAAAACAAGATTTTCATGATTTTCGCATTTCCTGAACAAACAACACGCCGCGGTCCCCGACCTCGACTCGGAAATCGAAGCGTTGTCCTTTTTGAATATTCAAATGGCTCAGTTCACCGGGCACCAACACCGCTACAATCCGTCCATCGGCCGCTTCGATTCGCACAGAAAAAAGACGCCCTTTTGCAGGCGACCAAGCCAAGGAATTTTCAATGGTGCCGGTAATGCGATAGCGATTTCCACGTAGGCTATTGGCGTTATCCAGATAGGCGGCGGCGTCGAGCCGCTGGAGCGCACGAAACGGATCGCCTGCATAATCCTGCAAAAAAAAGCCGCCGGCTGCGAGCAGGGCAAGCACGATAATCCCGACGAGCCATTTCGCCAACGGGGGAGATGAGGAACGGTGTCGCCGTGCCATAATGAAAATACACTACCTGCTGCCTCCGATTTGCGCAAAAGGAAACGGTGGATTCCAAAAAGTAAGGGGTTCATTGCAAAATGGAGGCAGGCAGCCAAGGTGCGATTGCAAGTGCGAAGCAAAACAGATTGTAGCCACGCCGCTCTGTCGGCGTAATGCAGGTTGCCCCGGACGCAGGCAGAGCTGCGTGGCTTTGACAAAGGGCCGTCCCTTCAAATGCGCACGAAGGGCGGCTAAAGTTCGCCCCCCGCTCGTGGACGCACGTCACGTTGAAACAAAGGATTAAAATCGGTGGATTTTTGAGAAATCGGGGATCTTGTCCGCGTTGGAAACTTGAATGTCCGGGCCGTTGATTTCCGCCGGGATTTCATAGAAACGAATGCCTTCCGCATTGTTTTGTATTGGCCCTGTTTCTATAGATGCACCTCGGGATGTCACGCTTGCGGCCTTCCATTCCGCAGGAATAAACACACGCACGGTGGTATTGCTGTTGGGGGCTTTGCGTTGCACAATATTGAATAGGTATCCATCCCGACGGACGTGGTTGATGCTCAGTTCCACACCTTTCGCGGGGGCGACCATTTCCACCAGCGGAGTGCCTGGAGTTCCTTTGTTTATTCTCGTCCGCGGAACAGCACGAAAGCTAAACGCTGGAAATCCTTCTTTATTAAACAGGGTTTCGTGTGGGTTATTCTGCCAGCCATAACTTACATTCGACGGGTTTGTGATATCCGGATGTGAGAAAACGGCGGTGTCACCTTCGATCACCACATTTGCCCAGACCATCTCACCGGATTTCCCCTCCAGCACCACACCGGAAATACCATTCACCGATGGCGCATAGACGAGGCCGCCCCCGGTATGACCGAACTTCGCACGCACTTTGTCGCCATCAATGGTGGCCGTAATCAATTCGGGGCCGGTGAAGACAACCTCGGCTTTGCCAAAAATCCTTGCGTAGGAAGCCGCCGCCATTCTTTTACCAGCCTCCTCTTTCATCGCCCAGTGGGTGGTGGAATTTCCGAGATCGCTAAAGTTCACTAGCACCCCCCGACCGTCGGGACCGAAGGCTTGTGAAGCCAGAAGGAATTCCTCGTCCATACCGGCGGAGGCGTCCATTGAGGGTTGTAGCGGCGGAGAGGTGGAAGTATTGCGTGTCAGAGATCCCCAGATAAAATAGAAGTCTTGTCCAAATAGTTTCTGCCATTGTGCGATGTTGGCCAGCAAACGTTCTTTGTGCTTCAAACCAGGACCGCTTTCTCCCTGATGCCAGAGCACGCCGCGAATGGCGAATGGTGCCAGGGGATGAATCAATGTGTTGTAAAGAACGGCGGGATAATCGGGGATGATTCCGTTGAAACCCGGCCAGCGTCCTTTTGGGCTTTTCCGCCAAGCTTCGAGTTCCGTTTGCAGACCTGCCCAGTCCGGATAACTCAGACTCGCATTCGCAAGCTTTTCCTCTGCTGCCTCAAAGGCTTTATTATAATCCGGCAGGTCAGGAAATTCTGCGGCAGTGGAATCAAAAGTCTCTTTGGCCATCCAGGAAGTGAGCGGCGTGCCACTCACGGCCACTTGAATCAGGCCCACTGGAACTCCAAGCGTTTTGTTCAATTCCTTTGCAAAAAAGAAGGCGATGCTCATGGTTTTGAGCGAGGAGTTTTTATTGAGAATCTGCCATTGAGCCGAGGCCTGAATTTGAGGGTCGAGATCGTTAAGCGGAGTCGTGGAGGCGTATGTCTGGATATCAATAAAACGAATCTGGGGATATTCCGCATCCTCGGTATAGTTTTTGAAAAAGGGATAATCAATGGAGTCGTTGAACAGTGGACGCGCCATGTTAGATTGACCCGCACAGATCCATACCTCCCCAATCAAAACATCTTTTATCTCTTTGGATTCCGAGCCGGCTTGAACGCTTAATGACCTGCCATCGGTTGAGGCCTCAAACGCGGCAAATTCGACCTGCCAACGCCCGTTTTCATCTGCCTGCGTGGATTTTTCCTGGCCTCCAAAACTTACGCCGATCGTCTGGTTCGGCTCAGCCCACCCCCAAATAGACAGAGGTTTTTGGCGCTGCAGAACCATGTGATCTTTAAATACCGATGCCAATCGCAGTTCGGCTAAGGCGGATGAGGAAAATGCGCAGATGCCAACAACAGCGTAAATGAAGCTTAAGAGAAATGGTTTCATGATTGGAGCGTGCTGAAGAGTAAACGGAGCGTCGAAGGTATTGCTTGGGATTTTGAGAAGTCCGAACTTGGCATTAATTTTCCGGGAACATCACGGTTTGTCGCCTGTAAGAGCGTGGCTGCTGACAACTTTCCACACGGTCTCCTGCAGGGCATGGATAAGTTCGGAGTCGGCAACGGGATCAAGTTGTTCCCATCCTTCCCCCTTGATGGTTGCCGATAAACCCACAGGGCTTTTGCCGTTCAGTGTCGAATATATGACCAACGAACAGACGTATCCGCCAATGGCTCCATCTTTCGGTGAATTGTGTGGCAAGTTGGTGAAGTGAAAGCGGTCAGCATGGAAATTTATGAAACCACATCGCGCGTCGAGGGATACACCTGCCGGGACCGGGACGATTTTTTCTTTCAGGCGGGCTTGGGCGTAATACTCAGCATTTGCCTCGCGAATCATCTTGTCCAGGACCGCAAGATCCTCGCCGCGTGCAGGGTATAGTATCGAGTAAATCAATTATTTGATATTTATTCCATTGCCCATTTAAATCAAAAGGAAAATGCGACCCCAAACAAAAGGGATATGTTGTAGTTACTTAACCTTATGGCAACGGGATTGCGCGAGTTCGATAAAAGCGCCGGTTTGACGGGTCGGGATCTATTTTAGGCCCGATGACTTTTACGGGCGGGTTACCCGGAATTTTGCCTTCGACTCTATCGCCGGTCGGATAAGCACCGTCATCCGAAAATGCCACCTCTTCCCAATTCACCAAATCGGCGCAAGCTGGCCAATGCCGTCTATAGCGGGACCCACGGAAAATGGGACTAGCGCATTTGAAATCGATGCTTGGGATTTGGGTATTGGAGGGCTTCAGGACATTGATGGACAAGACATGCGTCAAAATGGCACCTCATTTCCCTCACGCATCATAAACGGTACGTCGCTGGAAGTAAGGATTGAAGTGCGAAGCGCACGAATTCGCGCATTTTGGAACAATCGCCAGGTTTTGGACATCAACACCCAAGGCCGCAGGCTGACCCCCACGCCGATTTGGGCCATGCCCACTATCAATCAACTAGTCATCGGATCATGGGAAAGCCCGACGCTTTCTGAGTCGATTGAATTGAGGCGGGTAGCAGACTGAACTGGCTTCAGATTGGCATCAATCCAGGGGCTCAAATCCGGAGATCATCCAGACGTCGCCCGTGCGCGTCATTTGGATGTTTAAACTTTGCGACCATTGCGGTGCGATGTAGCGGACCTTCACGGTTGCGGTATTGTTGGTGACGCTCGCCGGATCCACTTTGAAATTCTTGGCCCATCCTTCATCAAAGTCTTGTCCGACAAAAGGGACATACCCAATACCGCCCTCGGATTTCTGCTCTTTACGCCAGGTTTTGAGCAGATCGGCCTCAATGACGGCGTCCATTCGTTTGTCGTAGACCGCTTCGGCGCCCTTATCGAAGGCCACGGGAAGATACCAGATGAGGAAGGCACGAACCACAGCATCAGGAGCAACATTCTCCGCTGCGGGCAATGGTGATGGTGCGCCAAATGCGAGAAGTAAGAGAAAGCACAGAGCGCGGGCGGGGGGTTTCATAATATAATGTTAGGGGCTTATCTGCTGGTAACCAAGCGAAATCCGAAGGCGTGGGGGGTTTACCCATCTATGTCTGTGTCAGACAAGATCAGGCCCCGAGGTAGGCTTCCTGCACCTTCGGATTTTCTAGCAGGCCGGCGCTCTCGCCCGTCAGAGTGATCAACCCCGTTTCGAGCACGGCGGCACGATGGGCAAGTTTGAGCGCGATATTGGCGTTTTGTTCAACCAGCAGCACAGTGACCCCGCTTTGGTTAATCTGACGCACGACGTTGTAAATTTCCTTAACTAGCTTAGGTGCGAGGCCCATGGACGGCTCGTCGAGGAGCAGGGTGGAGGCGCGGCTCATGAGTGCGCGGGCCACAGCGAGCATTTGTTGTTCGCCGCCCGAAAGCGTGCCGGCTGCCTGCTCCAGGCGTTCCCGCAGTCTGGGCAGGGTGGTAAGCACGCGGTCGAGGTCCTCGGCCACAGCTTTGCGATCTTTGCGAATCCATGCTCCGAGACGGAGGTTCTCGCTCACTGTCAGATTTCCAAAAATACCGCGCCCTTCCGGCACCTGCGCCAAGCCCATGGCGACGATCTTTTCCGGGGCCACCCCACGCAGATCTTTGCCGTCGAGTCGCACGCTGCCTCCGTGGCGAAGCAGGCCCGAGATCGCACGGAGGGTAGATGTTTTGCCAGCTCCGTTTGCACCGATGAGGGTGAAAATTTCGCCCTTGCGAACTTCGAAAGAAATTCCTTTCACCGCATGGATGTCGCCATAAGAAACTGTGAGATTTTCTATTGTCAGCATGTTAATCCTCCTCCGACCCTCCAAGGTAGGCTTCGATAACCCGCGGGTTCGCGCGGATTTCCTCCGGGGTGCCCTCCGCAATGGTTTGCCCAAAATCGAGCACGGTGATCCTGTCGCTGAGATTCATCACGAGATGCATGTGATGTTCGATGAGAACCAGAGTGACATCGAAATGGTCGCGCACCCACCGGAGAAACTCCGTGAGCTCTGCGGTTTCGCCGGTGTTCATTCCGGCGGCAGGTTCATCTAACAAGAGAAGGGCCGGTTTGAGCGCAAGCGCGCGGGCAATTTCGAGTTTTCGTTGGGAACCGTAGGGTAACTCACTAGCGAGATCGTTTGCATGTCCGGCGAGGCCGAACGGCTCAAGCAATTCCAGGCTTTCATTAATAGAACGCCTCTCATCACGTCGCAGGCGTGGCAAATGCAACAGTGCTTCGAGCGGATGATAATGCAGTTGTGAATCATGCGCGATACGGACATTCGCCAACACCGTCTGACTTTTCAAAAGCCGGATGTTTTGAAAAGTGCGCCCGATTCCCATCAGCGCGATGCGTCCCGGGCGAAAGCCGGAAATTTCCTCGCCGCGCAAGCGAATGCAACCCTCGGTTGGCTTGTAGATGCCGGTGATTAAATTAAACAAGGTCGTCTTGCCTGCGCCGTTTGGGCCGATGATGCCGTGTGTGTGGCCTGCCTGAACGGACACGTTGCAATGCGATACGGCGCAGAGCCCCCCGAAGCGCTTTGTCACGTTATCGATTTCCAGCAGTGCGCTCATGGCTTCCGGGTGGGATCGAGTTCGTTCTTTGGTAGGAACCACGTGAGTTCCTTCATTCCCATGATGCCGCGAGGGCGGAATAGCATGAGCAAAACCAGTAGCAATGGGAGAATAACCATCCGCCAAGTGCCCAGCGGCTGCAAGACCTGGGAGAGCACAGTAAAGATGACCGCTCCCAAAATAGAACCTCCAAGCGAGGCAATGCCGCCAAGGTAAACCATCACCAGGATCTCCGTCGATTTCACGATGTCGAAGGTCGAAGGATTAATGAATTGCAGTTGGTGCGCGAACAAAGCGCCGGCCACGCCACCGAAGAATGAAGAAACCACAAACGCGATGATCTTGGCTTCGCGCGTCCGCACGCCCATGGCGTTTGCCGCAATTTCGTCCTCGCGAATCGCTGTGATGGCACGTCCGAATTTGGAGTAAACCAGATTCCGAATCACCCAGAGCGTTACTACCACCCAGAAAAATGTCCATGCGAGGGTGGTGGATTTATCAATCCCCAGCAGGCCGCGTGGCCCGCCAACATAAGGGATATTTTCAAATGCAGATTTCACGATCATCAAAAACGCGAGGGTGATAATCGCAAGATAATCTCCGCGTGTTTTGAAAGAAAGCAAGGCGAGCAGGAACCCTACGCAAGCAGCTACGAGACCGGCAAATACCACCGACGGAAAAAATGCCACCGCATTATCAGGCATCCATTTTGTGGTGAAAACGGCGGAGGCGTAGGCGCCGAGGCTCATGAATCCCGCGTGTCCGACAGAGAACTCGCCCATGTAGCCATTCACCAAATTAAGGCTCGCGCAGAGAATGATGTTAATGCCAATCGTGATGAGCACGAACTGTATGTAGCCATTGAGAATGGGCCGGTAATCCGCCAGTAAAGCAAACAAGAGACCCGCGACGACCAAGGTCGGCACGACCCAACGCCATGAGGCAACCTTTTGAATAATGGAACGCGCGGTTGCCATCGATCAGACTTTCTGGTTGGGCGCTTTGCCGAGAAAGCCGTGGGGTTTGAAAATTAGAATGATCAGCAGGAGCGAATAAGAAATTAAATCGCGGTAAGTGGAAGGAACATTCGGCAGGGAAACCGCCGTGACTTCCACCGCCCCGAGGAAGAACCCGCCAAGCACGGCCCCGCGTATGCTTCCGATTCCACCGATTACTGCGGCGATGAATGCTTTCCAGCCCACTAAAATCCCCATGGATGGAGCGATGACAGGATAGGCTGTGCCATATAACATCCCCGCTGCGCCGCCCAGTCCGGCGCCTATGAAAAAGGTGAGGGTGATGATGCGGTTCACCGGGATTCCCATGAGCGGAACCGTTTTTACATCGAACGAGATCGCGCGCATCGCCATGCCATAGGAAGTTTTCCGGATGAGGAAATCCAGGCCTAACATCAAAACGACGGCGACCCCGATAATCAGGATCTGCAATGAGGTGATCGTGACGCCATACACATGATAGCTAACACTTGTGAAAAGCTGCGGCATCGGCTGTGGATACGGAAAACGGACGAGCGTGAGATTGGCAATGACCAGGCCGCAGCCGAGCGCTGTGATAATGGCGGAAACGCGCGGACCACCTCGCAATGGGCGATAAGCCAAGCGTTCGATCAAAGCACCCAGCAGGCCGATCCCCACCATGACAAGCAGCAGCACGAGGAAAAAAGGCAGGGTAAAGGCGGCAAGCGAAGAAACGATTAGAAAGCAGAGAAACGCTCCTAACATGAACAAATCACCATGGGCGAAATTGATCATCACCAAGACGCCATACACCATGCTGTAACCCAACGCGATCAGCGCATAGATGGAACCCAACTGAAGGGCATTGATCGCCTGCTGAACGATATAGGCAAAGTCCATCTCGCGTTAGCGCCCTTTCTCGCCCGGTATGTTTGCCAGCATCGCGTTCCTGCACATGGGCCGACGCGCGATTATGGTTGCGCGTTCGCCACCCAGACAAATTTGCCGTCTTTGATCTGCAAAATGACTGCACTCTTGATGGGGTCGCCGCTGCCGGGTTCGAACTGCATGGTGCCGGTTACACCGTCGTATTTTGGAATCGCTGCAAGCGCGTCGCGAACCGCCTGCCGATCCACTTTGCCCGCAGCGTTGATCGCCTGAGCCAGGAGTCCCATCGAATCGAAGGTCAATGCTGCAACGTCATCCGGTTCCTGACCGTATTTGGCTTTGTAATCGGCGACAAATTTCTCCGCGATCGGCGTGGCGATTTGCGTGGAGTAATGGTTGCAGAAATAAGCGCCCTCCACGTTGGCTCCACCGAGTTTGATGATATCCGGGGAGCTCCAGGCGTCGCTTCCAACAAATTGGGCGGTGATTCCCAGACGGCGCGCCTGCTCGATAATGAGCGGGACATCGCCGTAGTAAGCAGGAAGGAAAATGACTTCAGGATTGGCTGCCTTGATTTTGGTGAGTTGCGCGGAGAAATCGCGGTCGCCCGTGGTATAGGTTTCAAATCCCACGACTTGGCCGCCGTTTTTTTCGAAAACTTCCTTGAAGAGTGTGGCTTGGCCGTTTGGCGCTTCGGACGCGACGTCGTAGAGGACAGCGGAGGTCTTCGCGTTCAGTGTGCCAAGCACGAATTTCGCCAGCACGCGGGCTTGGAAGGTGTCGATGAAGCAGGCGCGAAACACGTAGTCCTTGCTCTTGCCGGTCGTGGCGTCGACCGTGGTCTTTGGATTCGTGGACCAAGGAGAAATCATTGTGCACTTGAGGGATTCCGCAATTTCCGAGGCAGGAATAGCGCAGGTGCTCGCGTTCGGACCGATCATGGCGAGGACCTCATCCTGCGAGATGAGGCGCTGGGCAATGGCGGCAGCCTGATCGGCTTTCGCCCCATTATCGCCGACGTTCAGCGAGATCGGCATTTTCGCCCCGTCAATAGTGAGCCCGCCCGAAGCGTTGAGTTGTTCGACGAAAAGTTCGGCGGCATTTTTGGAGGAGGCACCGACAGCCGGCATTTCACCGGTGAGTTCGGCGTTCAGGCCGATTTTCACAGAAGGGGGGGCTTTTTCGCCGCACCCAATCAAACCGGCAACTGAAACGACCGCTGCAAGGAGAGGGAGATATTTCATAAGGTCAGCTAGGGAAATGGAGCAATCGCGTGCAGCTGGCAAGCTTTGCTTTCGCCGGTTATTCGCTCTGCTCGTAAATAATGAAGTGAAAGTGATTATCCCTCAATATCTACGCGTAAACCTGCCAACCGGTTCTGGCTGCATAGCGGTTCGCACCAGTTTTTCTGCCGCGTGATGCCAGGTTGAAAATGGGATTTCACAAAACAATAAGCGCGACTAAGATGGATGATGACTTATTGGATATTTCACCTGGTTTTCATGTTGCCGGTGATAAGCGTCCTTTTTTATCTGAACCATAGGGCCGGATCGCAGGTTTTTCCTCGCACCGGCTGGGGCTTTGCCTCGATTGCGGCGATTGCACTTATCTACACCACTCCGTGGGATAACTATCTCGTCTGGCGTGGCGTTTGGTCCTACACAGACGACCGGATCTCGGAGTCCCTCAGGATTGGCTGGGTACCCCTTGAGGAATACTGTTTTTTTCTCCTCCAGCCATTACTCACTGGACAGTTCTTACTTTTCTTTGCCCGGCGACATGTCGATGACCTAGAAAACTGGACGGTCCGGACGACACCCGGATGGACGGTCCGGCTCGGCGGTGCAGCCTTTTTTCTTCTCATCGGCTTGATTGGCGGATTGGCATTGTGGAGCGGCGGAAGGTGGACCTATCTCGGCCTCATTTTGGTGTGGGCTTGTCCCGTTCTGATGGGGCAATGGATTTATGGCGGCGACCATCTTTGGCGGGCCGGGAGGGTTTACCGGGCGACATTGATTTCAGCCACCGCCTATCTCTGGGTAGTCGACTGGATTGCGATTGATTGGCACATTTGGCACATTTCGGCGGAATTCTCGAGCGGATGGAATTTCATCGGACTTCCGTTTGAAGAGGCGGTTTTTTTCCTCATTACCAACCTGCTCGTCATCCAGGGCCTGTTGCTCTTTTTTGAGTTTGTTATCAACAGACGACGGAAAGCACAGGTATGAGAAGGGAATCCGGCTGGGTCGTCGTGCTGGTATTTTCGGCCATCTTGATAGGCCTTGCCGAAATCGGCGGCCTCCTCCCCAATTACTGGTGGTATGTGCCGTGGGGGCTCAGTCTGGTGCTTTTCGGGCTGCCCCATGGGGCGATCGATCATGAGGTTGTGGTTCGTCTTTGGCAACCGCAACCGCCCCCCGGTTGGGCGATGCCGGTTACGTTGGCCGCTTACCTCTTGCTCAGCCTGGTCGTGCTCGGCGGATGGTTTGCCGCGCCCGTAGTGCTGTTTTCAGGATTTATTGCCCTCACAGCCGCGCACTGGGGCCTGGCAGACCTGTGGTGGTCATGGCATCGCGACCCGCTCGCTCTGGCCTCGCGCCTGCACCGGATAATTTTTGCACTTTGGCGCGGCGCTTTGCCCATGCTGATGCCGTTGGTGGTTGATCCCCGATTTTACCGCGTGGTGGCCGAATCGACGTGCAATCTTTTCACGCGTGAGCCTTCTGTTTTCGCCTGGCTGGAATCCGATGCCACGCGCCAGAGCGCACTCGCATTTCTGGTGACGCTTGGCACCGCGGACTTCGCTTTTTCCTGTCGGGCCTTACGGAGAAACGCGCTGAACCTGGCTGAGGGACTGGGGCTGGCCTTGTTCTTCGGCGTGTTACCAGCCATCGCATCGATCGGGTTTTATTTCGCCTTTTGGCACGGGCTTCGTCACATCCTGCGCCTGCGCGAGATGGCAAAATTTTCATGGCTCCGTTTTATTGGAACGGCCACACCGGCGACAATTGTTGCATTGGTGATGCTCGGGCTTCTGGCCTGGCGGGTGCCTTTGAACGGTTCTGGCGAACCCATTCTTGGCGTGTATCTCGCTCTCATTGCGGCACTTACGGTGCCGCACGCTCTTGTCGTGACCTGGCAGGACCTTCGAGACGGGCTTTGGCGGTAAAAAATCGGCGTTTTATTGCATCTCCGGAATAGGATGCAGGCGTATCCAATATCGTTAGAAATAAAACATCTCCCTAAAATAACACCATGCCCGAACTATCCATTGGTCAGTACCAGTTAGTCGTCAACATGCTTTCGCTTGCGATTGCGTGTATGTTTGCGTCGTTTGTATTCTTCGTCCTTGTCCGGAACGAAGTGTCCGCCCGCTACCGCGGGTCTGTTGTGGCCTCCGCCATCGTTGTATTCATCGCGGGGTATCATTACTTCCGAATTTACAACAGTTGGGATGCTGCTTACATGCTTACCGAGGGCGGCAGGGCCTTTGTCGCCACCGGAATGCCGTTCAACGATGCATACCGCTATGTTGACTGGATTTTAACGGTTCCTCTTCTGATGGTCGAATTGGTTATCGTTCTCGGTTTAACGAAAGCAAAAACCGGATCGCTGATTGCAAAACTGGGTATTGCGGCTTTCTTGATGATCGCCTTGGGGTATGTGGGCGAGATTGATAAAACCAGCACCGAGCTGTTTTCCAATCGCGGACTCTGGGGTTTCCTGAGTTCCATTCCGTTCATTTACATCCTGGTCATCCTTATCGGTGAGATCAAAGGCGCCATGTCCCGGACCACGCCGGAAATCGCCGTGTTGCTCCGTAATGTCGGCCTTCTCACTCTACTCACCTGGGGTTTCTACCCGATCGCATTCATGGCTCCGTTCTACGGATTCTCTGGTGCGGATGCCGAGGTGATTCTTCAGGTTGGCTACAGTGTCGCCGACATCGCCGCAAAATGCGGTTACGGTTTGCTGATTTACCGGATCGCCTGCCTGCGCACAGAGGAGGAAGCGTCCAAATAACCCCTGCCCAGTAAAAAATTAGGCGCGCTTGGAAAGATTCCGAGCGCGCTTTTTTTTGCTTAAACAACACATTTTTTCGAAGCGCTTCGTTACTGGTGCTAGCCTCTTTCACCCCCCGGTAGGCTGGGGTTTGCCAAACCCGCCGACTCCCTCTCGACGCACGCCTCGGCGAGGCTTCCCTGCCACTCGTAATGGGTCATTTCTTTTCCTCGCTCACGCATTGTGTCGGAAAGTGTCATCAGGATGCTTAAAATTGAAGTATCCGCATTGACTGTCTTCGTTTCATCCCTGATCGATTGACGCTATGGTGAGCGCACAGGGTCCAAACATCAGCATGATCGTTCCCGTCTGGGGGGATGATAAAATTCTGGCACAACTGCTTGAAGCTCCGTATTTGCGGACAAATTCGCTGGAATGGATTGTGGCGGCCGTGGAGCCTGGTCCTGAACTCAAAAAGCTGGAAAGCCAAGGGATCATCCGGCTTTTAATCTGTGAAAAACCCTCTCGCGGTGAGCAGATGAACGCCGGGGCCAAAGTCGCCACAGGGCGCATGTTCTGCTTTCACCACGCCGACACGGAATTTACCAACCAACACTTGGAAGCCTTGATCAAGGCGGAAGCGGATCCATCGGTAAAAGGCGGTGCATTCCATCGTCGCTTCGACAATCGGCATCCTTTGATGCGTTTTTGGGAGCGATTTTTACAGAACGTGAACACCTCATTCAGCCCGCTCTTCGGGGATCAATCTATCTTTGTCAGAGCCGAGGCGTTTCACCTGATGGGTGGCTTTGCGGAAATTCCATTGATGGAAGACCTGGAATTTTCGGGACGCTTGCGGAAGCGCTCAGGCGTTCGACTGTTGCACCCGGCCATTTCGACCTCTGCGCGGCGCTTCGATCAGCTCGGCAGTTTGCGGACGTCCCTTTTTAATGGCTTGCTGATTTCCCTGTTTTACTTGGGGTTCTCTCCGGAACGTCTGCACCAATGGTATTATGCCGACAGACACAAATCCGTTAATCCCGTGCAGTAAAGGGCGGATTCGCTTGATTGGGTTCCAGCGACCCAATTCCGGCACCAGCATTTTCCTTCTGTGCGAAGCTTGTATTTTCGCCTACAAGTTGAATTCATAATAACACTTCATGGATAACACGTGGTTTCAGGAAATGGTGGACCGGTATTATGCCGATCTCTATCGTTTTGGACTGAGCCTGTCGCGCAAACCAGAATCAGCATCCGATTTGGTCCAGCAAACATTTGTAATCTTCGCACAGAAAGCCGGACAAATTCGCGAGCCGTCCAAAGCGAAACAATGGTTGTTCACCACCTTATACCGCGAGTTCACCGCTGATTATCGTCACAATCAGCGACTCGTCTCGATGGAAATTGCCGACCTGGATGTGGAGCAGCACGTCATTGAAAGCTCGGCCGCACGCGAGATGGCGCATCATGAAATTCTCGAAGCGCTGCGTGAATTGGAAGAGACGCAACGCTCGGTGCTCACCCTCTTTTATCTCAAACAACTCAGCTACAGAGAAATAGCAGAAGTGCTGGATGTCCCGATCGGCACGGTGATGTCCCGCTTGTCTCGCGCAAAGGATCTGCTTCGCGCAAAGATCGTGAATCGACCTGATAACCCTGACGCACCTGAATAAAATCCTTAAAATTTACTCTAATCCTTGGAATCAACAGTGGAATCTCGAAACAAACAGCATCAAACCATCTTAAGCGGCTGGCGACCCAACGGCGCGGATCGCGACGACCCAATTTTTGACGAAGCTCTCGAGGCGGTCAATCAGGATGCCGTCCTTGCGCAATGGTTCGAATCAGAACAACAGTTCGACACGCAGGCCAGCGACGCCGTTTGCAGCGAACCGGTGCCATCCGATTTGCGTGCGCGCATCCTTGAGACGGCGGGGGGTGAATCATCGCGTGCCTTGCCGGGTCGCCATCGATATTTCGGTGCATTGCTGGCGCTTGCCGCCGCGATTGTGCTAGGTTGCGGAGCGTATATGGTGATGCGGCCATTCCAACCGGCCCAGGTGCCGCTGATTGTTTTTGTGGAGAACGCCGTGCGGATGAGTGAGACCGACGATATCGCCCTTCAAAAACTCAGCGGCGATCCGAGCGAACTGCAATCCTGGCTGACTTCTGCGGGGGCGATTGGCGATTTTGAGATTCCAGCCGCGTTGGCGCAACGACCTGGTTTTGGGTGTCAAAGTTTGCGGATTGATGGACGTCCAGCATCGCTTATTTGTTTCCAGCGGGAGGATGGCGGTGTCGTGCATCTTTTCGTTATGGAAGAAGGCGAAGTAAAAGACGCACCACCGGGAAGCCCGCAATTTGTTCAGGAAGGCAACAGTTTAGCTGCGACATGGTCCTCGGGAGGGCGCACCTTTGTGCTGACCGGCCCGGATCTGGATAAATCCGAATTGATGCACCTGATTTTAGGATGATGCTCCGCAAAAGCAGGACTACTTTGATCGAATAAAACCGCCGATTAAGAACTCACAATGCACAATATGAAAAAAATCACACTTTGTCTTTTTCTGGCCTATCAAGGAGTTTTCCACGGTGGATATACATTAACTGCCGCGGATTTGACCCAGGCAACTTCTGCGGCTCCTGCTGAATATGGCGAGTTGCTATCGCGTTATGCCAAGCCAAATGGGGTGCGTTACGCTGCCTGGCACGCGAATCCCGCCGACCTTGAGAAACTGAAAAAGGTCGTGGATTTCTACGCCACCACGACACCCCCGAAAGGACGGGATTCCGCACTTGCCTGGCATATCAACGCTTACAACGCGTGGATCCTGAATAATATCCTCAAAAAATATCCCACCGAAGGCCCACTCGCGGGCGAGACCCTCTTTTTTCACGGCAATCGCATCGTGGTCTCAGGCAAAGAAATCAGCTTGGATTATCTTGAGCAAAAAATGATACGCCCCACTTTCAAAGAACCCCGCATTCATTTCGCGGTAAACTGCGCAAGCGAAAGTTGTCCCCCGCTTATGACAAAGCCCTTCGAGGCGTCCACTCTAGACGCAGATCTAACCAAACTTACCAAGGAGTTCATTAACAATAATCCGCAGGGTATCCGTTTGGATAAATCCGGGGTTAAGATTTCAAAAATCTTTGAATGGTATGCCGAAGATTTCGGCGGAAAAGACAAGCTGATTGCCTACATCAGTCAGTATCGTGATCAGCCGTTGCCTGTTGATACCAAGTCTGTATTTATGGACTATAGTTGGAAGTTAAATTCCACGAAGTAGGGCAACTTTAAAGCGAGTATCCTTAGCGAGACTTGAATTCTCCGAGTTGGGACAGGCCATTCTCGTTGTTATAACGTTCCTCCGTTGGGCCGTTTTCCAAAGAGAGCACGCCGCGCGGACAGACCGCCGCGCACATCCCGCATCCGACGCAACTGCCGCGAATGATGTTTTGTCCGCGTTGCGCATAGTAACGCACATCAATGCCCATCTCACAATACTTCGAGCAATTTCCACACGATATACATTGGCCGCCGTTTGTCGTGATGCGGAAACGTGAGTTAAAACGCTGAAACATTCCGAGAATAGCCGCCATGGGACATCCGAAGCGACACCACACACGTGTTCCCAACAAGGGATAAAACCCTACGCCAGCAACTCCGGCAAACGCGGCGCCAATCAAAAACCCGTACCACTGTCGCAGCTTGTAAAGCGGTTCCTTAAATGCGGCCGGCAGGTTCGGTTCCATCCAAAGCAACGCGGTCATGAGGACAATCCATACCAGCACACTGTGGATCATCCAGCGCTCGATTTTCCATGACTTCAGCGATTTATCTGACAAATGGCGATACGAATCGCCCATGGTATTTGCCAGCCCGCCACATCCGCAAATCCACGAACAATACCAGCGTTTACCATAGAAATAAGTGAGCACCGGTGTGGCAATCAGTGTGCCGACCACAAACCAGCCAATGACAAAATAACCAAATGCCCCAGCCTTCATGAAGGATTCAACCGAGCTGGGAAACAATTTATCATACGCCAAAGGCCAAAGATAACTGAGATAAACTTCCGGTTGATTAATCTTCGCAAGAAACGCGGGCAACAGATAAGCCAACCCGAGTTGTGCGATCATAATGCTTAGTGTGCGGATGATCTGGTAGCGGCTATGTCTATATTTCAGGATGGCTTTCGCTCCCATGACCAGCACTGCGACGGTATAGAATGTGCCATACACCAACCAGCGATCCGCGGGTTTTCCACGAAGCGCCATGCTGAGCGGATCATGTAGACGCACGATGCCCTCCATATAATCAGGAAACCAATAAAGCACCACATAGAAACTGGTAAACACCACGGCAACCATCCATCCAACGGCCCCGCGTCCGGTTAGTGAATCCGTCGTCATTCGATTGTTGCGAATGCCTGGCGGGGTTTTGAGATGCTTCTTTAGCGCATACATCAATCCTCCCGCGATGATCGCTCCCCAGGTCGTCCAAAGCCAGGTGCTCTGCCATCCTCCGGTTGCAATGGAAGTGCCTCCCAGCCACCCTGCCACCATCAGCAACATGCCGATGCCGAAGATCGCCAGCCCGGCTTTTTCCAGTATGGACAATCGACTGCCGGAGTTTGCAATCGAATGACTTTCGTAAACCTTGCGATGTGAGAGATCAATCATGTGAGATGGTGTAGGAGATTGATTGCGGTATCAGTGAACCGGTTTTTTGAATTGTTTCATAAAGCCGCTAAAAAGCCCTTTTTTCGTGCGCAACTCCACCGTGTGTCCGGGATATGCGGCATTAAACGAGGCGATGATAGAGGCTTCATACTGACGATAGAATTCCGGATCGAAATTTGCCGCGGCAAGATCCCGCATCACCTCCTGAATAGGGGTTCGCTTCGCAATCCACGCCTCCCACACTTCGTGCCGTTGTCGAAGTCCAAAGACATTCACGCCCAACACAGAACCTGTCGCCTGATCAAAATTGATGCGGCAACATTTATTACCCTCTGGATGTTCCCAATAGAAAGACGCTTCGCCTTCCGCCAATTTTGGTAACACGATGCCGTAAGTCTGGTATTCGATATCAAAAAATTTCGCTGAATTAAACCAAATCCCCGGCGCGTAAGGCTGTAGTTTGCCACATAAATTTGCTGCGATGTGTTCGCCATGAATGCGTCCGGTGTACCAGACCTGTTCGACGGGCCGACGACCTGTGGGTACCACACGATGTTGGGCGCAATCCCCACCGGAATAAACGTCCACTACGGAGGTTCTAAAAAACGGGTCCACCAGCACGCCGCGGTCGCATTCAATTCCTGCAGCTTTAGCCACGGCAATATTCGGAGCCACGCCCGTGGTGAGAAATACCATCTCGCAGGGAATTTCCTCGCCTGCCTTCGTGACAACCGCACGCACACGCCGCAGCGCATCAGGAAGAATTTCGCGCAGTTCACTGTTCGGACGGAGATCGATGCCGTGACGATGAATTTCCCGTGCCACCAGTTTTGCTTCACCCTCTGGCAGGACAGTGCCCCAAAAATTAGCTTCCCGCACCAGAAAAACCACTTCGATCCCGCGCGAAGCCAGCATTTCCGCGACTTCGACGCCAATGAGACCGCCGCCGACAATCACCGTTCTTTTGGTTCGCGCGCTGGCTTTTTCCATCAACTCCACGTCTTGAATGGAATAAAGACTCTGCACCCCATCCAGATCCTGTCCGGGCCAACCGAACCGAACCGGCTTCGACCCAGTGGCCACAATCAGTGAATCGTAATCCAAAGCTGCGCCGTCATCGAAAATCAACTTCTTACCCGTCGTTTCAATGCGCTCCACCCAGGCACGCTTCAACTCGATCCGGTTCTTCGGCCAAAACTCGTCCTCGTAAGCTTTAGTGTCCGAGTAAGTCAAATCCCCCATGTAGATATACATGAGCGCGGTTCTGGAAAAATGGTGGTCGCTCTCGCCAGAGACCACGGTAATCCGGTCGTCGCTGTGCTTCCGAATATGACGCGCCACGGTGATTCCGGTGATTCCGTTTCCCAGGATTACAACGTGTTGGCGGCTCATTGATCTTAAGGAGTGACTGCAAATGCGATCTATTCCATGTTTTCTGCGCAAACACCCTACAAATCGGGCCTTTCATTTCAGCGAGCTGATCAAGACAAGACTTTACTTGGTGTTCACTCAAGGCTAACCGTCCCGATGGGTTACTGAATTTACCGGCTTCGGCGTCCGCGTGGGTTGATCCAAGCGAATAGCTTTCCAAGCAATGTCGGAATAAATCTGCCCGCTTTCTGCTCAATTAACGATTCCATGAAAACTGAAGCCGCTGTCAAAGACCGATACGCCAACGCCGCAAAAGCCCAGGAGCCGGCATTGTGCTGCCCGGTCGATTATGATCCGCAGTATTTGAAAGCCATTCCAGCCGAGGTCATCGAGCGCGATTACGGCTGCGGCGATCCTTCCAGATATGTGCGCTCCGGTGAGACCGTTCTGGATCTGGGTTCGGGCACAGGGAAAATTTGCTTCATCGCATCGCAGGTGGTGGGACCTGAGGGCAAGGTCATTGGAGTCGATATGACGGACGATATGCTGGAGGTCGCCCGTCGTTATGCCCCGGTGGTGGCGCAAAATATCGGGCACGCAAACGTCGAGTTTCGGAAGGGCCGCATTCAGGATCTTGCTCTCGATCTGGAGGTGCTCGATGCCGAGCTTAAGAAGCGTCCCATCACCGATGCCGCGTCCTTCCTCGCAGCGGACGAACTTGCCGAGGAATTGCGCTTGCGGCGGCCGCTCGTGGCTTCGGACTCCATTGATGTGGTCGTTTCCAATTGTGTGTTGAATCTCGTGGAAGCAGGCGCGAAGCCGCAATTATTCCGGGAAATTTTCCGCGTTTTAAAACTCGGCGGACGCGCGGTAATTTCGGATATCGTGTCCGATGAAGATGTGCCGCTGCATTTGCAAAATGATCCGGAGCTTTGGAGTGGTTGCATTTCGGGTGCGCTGACCGAGGAAGCCTTCATGCAGGCCTTTGAGGATGCGGGGTTTTACGGCATTGAAGTCGTGAAATTCGATATTCAACCGTGGCGCACGGTCGAAGGCATCGAATTTCGTTCGGTGACCATCCAGGCCTTCAAAGGCAAACAAGGCCTCTGCTTTGAGCGAAATCAGGCGGTGATTTATCGAGGTCCATTTAAGGAGGTGCTCGATGATGATGGGCATCGCATGATCCGCGGTGTGCGTTACGCGGTATGCGACAAGACATATAACCTTTATCGCCGCGCGCCCTACGCCGGATTTTTTGAATGCATTGAGCCGCTCAACGAAATTCCGCTCACGGATGCACAAGCCTACGACTGCGCGCGCACCATTCGCCGACATCCCAAGGAAACCAAAGGCCAGAATTACCAAGCCACTACAGCTGAACGCAGCCAGTGCGTGGACGGTGGATCTTGCTGTTAAAGCCGCCATGGGCTCCTCATCCCTCCAGCAATTCGCGGAGCGCACGCTGGTCATTATCCCGGCGCATAATGAAGCAGGAAGCGTCGCGCAGGTCGTGACGCGTCTCCGTGCGCTGGGTTTTTCAAGGGTTCGAGTCGTGGACAATGGCAGCACCGATGCCACCTCGGAAAATGCGAGCGCCGCCGGCGCAGAAGTCGTGCGGGAAACCGGAATCGGCTACGGCCTTGCTTGCTGGAGCGGAGGGTGTTCGATGCCGGGGAACGTTGATTGGTTGCTCTACGCCAATGCCGATGCGAGCGACGATTATGCCGCCTATGAAACCTTCGCCGCGCTCGCTCCCACGCACGATTTGATTATTGGTGCCCGCACCTACACCGAAGATCGCGACTCCATGACCATGCCGCAACGCTTCGGCAACTGGCTGGCTCCTTTTCTCATCCAAGTTTTTTGGAGAAGAAAATTTGCCGATCTCGGTCCACAACGTGCGATTCGCGTAAATGCCTACCAGCAACTGGATTTGCAGGATCGCGGTTTCGGTTGGACCGTTGAAATGCAGGTGCGCGCAGTGGAGGAAGGGCTTAAAATTATCGAGATCCCGGTGCACACCTACCCTCGTATCATCGGACAATCCAAAATTTCGGGTAACTTCCGCGGAAGCGTCATGGCTGGCCTCATCATTCTTTCTACCATCGGACAATTGGTATGGCGGAAGTGGGTCCGCGCACTCCATCGAAGGCCGGTTGACAGCAGGCAGATTAAAATTGAGAAAACCCGTTCGACGATCTGATCATTCTCACCATTGCATGACCGAAATATTCACCACTCCGCCTTCGTTTGAAGCGACGCTTTCCCGGCATGCCCTGGACCTCCACCGTCAACAAACCGAGATTCTGCAGATCAATACTGGCAAGCTCTGCAACCTTACGTGCGTGCATTGCCACGTAAATGCGGGTCCCAAGCGCAAAGAAATCATCGAGCGCGATACCATCGACCGCATTGTGGAATGGCTTGCAGGCACGGATATTCATACGGTCGATCTCACCGGTGGCGCTCCTGAAATGGTGCCGGACTTTATCTATTTTATCGAACGCCTCCGCTCTTTGCCGCAGGCGCACACCATTATTGATCGTTGTAACCTGACGATTTTAAACGAACCGGGTTATGAGCAAATGGCCGATTTTCTAGCCGATCAACGTGTTGCCATTGTCGCCTCCATGCCCTGCTACTCAGCCGGCAACGTGAATGCACAGCGGGGCGATGGCGTGTTCGATTCCAGCATACGCGCTTTGCAAAATCTGAACCGACTGGGCTACGGACGACTGCCCGAACTACGGCTCGATTTGGTTTACAATCCCAACGGCGCGTTTCTCCCGCCGGATCAGGCCGAATTGGAAGCCGACTATAAACGCGAGTTGCTCGAACATTTCGGCATTGAATTTCATCAGCTATTTGTCATTACCAACATGCCAATCGCGCGCTACCGCTCCTGGTTGAAAAACAGCGGGCAACTCGACGCCTATATGGATCTTTTGCGCGACGCCTTCAATCCGGCGGCCGTCGCGGGCGTCATGTGCCGCAATACCCTGAGCATTGGCTGGCGCGGCGAAGTCTACGATTGCGATTTCAATCAGCAACTCGGCATGCAATGGAAAAATGGAAAGTCACAGTTTCTGTGGGATATCGATCCGGCAGTCCTCACGGGTCGGCCTATCGCGTTGGGCGACCATTGTTTTGGGTGCACCGCAGGCAGTGGTTCGTCATGCCAGGGCGCGATTGCTTGAGGCGTGTTGAACTTTAGCGGTTTAGCAGTAAATGGACGTGGATGGCTGAATTTCCTGCAGCGACTGGGGAGGATAAGTCGGCGGGTTTGCAGGTGGCGTCGCCGTAGTATGGATCGTTGTCCCATGAGTGTTAACCTAATCGGGGGTGCATAACTTGTTCATTCCACTCATTTACAAGCTCCGGTAATTGCATGGTTAAGAAAGGCGCAAATCCAGCGTCAGAAGCCAAAAGCGGGGTTGATTTGCGGAGAAGTTCCTGTTTGGGTTCGCGTCTCACGATATGAATCACTCCGTTCGACTCGGCATTATTGGCATTGGCAACATGGGAAAAGTGCATGCCCAGATGGTGCAGGAAGGTAAAATCCACGGCTGCGAGCTGGCAGCCGTTTGCGATGTGGATGCGAATAAGCTGACGGCCTTCGAGGGCGTGCCGCATTTTGTTGATGCCACGGAAATGTTGCGTTCCGGCGCGGTCAATGCCGTGTTGATCGCCACCCCGCATTATGATCACACCGCGCTTGGTGTTGCGGCGCTGGAAGCTGGACTCCATGTGTTGGTCGAAAAGCCGATTTCCGTGCATGTTGCCGATTGCCGCAAGCTGATCGCCGCTTACGAAGGACGCCAGGAAAACCAGGTGTTTGCGGCAATGTTCAATCAACGCACAGATCCATTCTACGGCAAACTCCGTCAGTTGATTCAAGATGGTGAACTGGGAGAAATCCGTCGCGTGAATTGGATCATTACCTCCTGGTTTCGCACGGCTGCTTATTATGCCTCGGGCGGATGGCGTGCCACATGGTCGGGTGAAGGTGGTGGCGTGTTGCTGAATCAATGCCCGCACAATCTTGACCTGATGCAGTGGCTCTTCGGCATGCCTGTAAAAGTCCGTGCCACGTGCCGGTTTGGCTATTACCACGACATAGAAGTGGAGGACGACGTCACCGCATTCCTGGAATATGAAAATGGGGCGACCGGCGTTTTCATTACTTCCACAGGAGAAGCGCCCGGCACCAACCGCTTGGAGGTCACAGCGGAACGCGGGCGTGTTGTGATCGAGGAAGACCGATTTAGCTTCATTCGAAACGAAATGCCGATGAGCGAATTTTGTAATACCACCCCCGGCAGTTTTGCCACACCGGCGGTTTGGAAAGTCGAGATCCCAATCAGCGGGCACGGCGGACAGCATCGGGAGATTTTGCAGAATTTCGTCGATGCCATCGCCAAGGATGCCGAACTCATCGCGCCCGCTGTCGAAGGCATTCATTCAGTGGAGTTGGCAAACGCCATGTTGCTCTCCGCATTTGTTTCCGATGAAGTCACGCTGCCAATCGATGCAGAACGCTACGCAAAAGAACTCCAAAGCCGGATCGACACTTCGAAATTTGTCAAAAAAACGGTCGCCCCCGGCGCGACCGATGATTTCTCGAAATCCTTCGCCCAATAAAAAACCACCCCTTATGAAAATCGATCAAGTCGCCCTACAACTTTACACCCTGCGTGAACATCTCAAAACGCCGTCGGACATCGCCACCTCGCTGAAAAAAGTGCGCGAGATTGGCTACAGCGCCGTGCAGGCCAGCGGCATGGGACCGATCCCGGAAGCGGATTTTGTGCAAATCCTGAAGGAGGAAGGCCTCACGCTTTGCGCGACCCACGAGTCTGGTCCTGAGATTTTGAATGAAACGGAAAAAGTAATCGAACACCTGCATAAGCTCGACTGCAAGCACACCGCCTACCCCTATCCGGCAGGCATCAATTTTGGCGAACCCGGCGCTGTCGCAAAGCTTGCCGCTGAACTCGACGTGGCAGGCGCAAAAATGAAGGCGGCAGGGCTCACGCTTTCCTACCACAATCACGGCAACGAATTTTTTAAAATCGACGGTGTCAGCATTCTGGAAAGTATCTACGCGCTCACCAATCCCGCGCATCTCGCTGCGGAACTCGACACTTACTGGGTGCAATACGGCGGGGCAAATCCGGTGGATTGGTGCAAAAAAATGGCCGGTCGCATGCCATTGCTGCATCTCAAAGACTTCAGTTGCGGCCTCGATAACAAGGCTTACTTCTGCGAAATCGGCAATGGCAACCTGGATTTCCACGGGATCATCGCCGCGGCAGAAGACTCCGGCTGCGAATGGTTCATCGTCGAACAGGACAGCACGCCCGGGGATCCGTTTGACTCCGTCAAAATCAGCTACGATTACATTCGCAAAAATTTGGTGAACGCCTGATCTGCCCGCATGGAAAACGAAAGCTTTATTCAAAGTCTCTTCGCCGATCGCATCGGCGGCGTGCAATACGGGAAATCGACCGCGATTTATAAATTCGAAAAGATCAAACGCGCTAAGCGTGCCGCTATGGCCGCGAATCCGGGCGACGAACTGTTCGATCTCGGTGTTGGTGAGCCCGACGAAATGGCCTTTCCTGAAGTGGTCGACGCGCTTTGCGATGCGGCACGTCAACCAGACAACCGGGGCTACGCGGACAACGGCGATGCCATTTTAAAAGCCTCCGCCGCGCGCTACATGCAGTCTATGTGCGGGGTGACGGTCGATGCCGAAACGCAGGTCATCCATTCCATCGGCAGCAAAGCCGCGCTTTCGATATTGCCGGCGGCATTGATCAATCCGGGCGATGTCGCGTTGATGACGGTGCCGGGTTATCCTGTGTTCGGCACGCACGCGAAATATTACGGCGGCGAAGTTTACAATTTGAAGCTCGAGGAAAAAAACGGGTTTCTTCCTGATCTCGACATCATTCCTCACGGGATCATCGCACGCGCCAAAACGCTCGTGTTGAATTATCCCAACAACCCGACAGGAGCCAGCGCCACAGCGGAATTCTTCGAGCGGGTCGTCGCTTTTGCGAAAGCCAATAACATCGTGGTGATTCACGATTTTGCTTATGCAGCCTTGGTGTTTGAAGGGCGTCCGCTGAGTTTTCTTGCGACGCCCGGTGCGCTGGATGTCGGGATCGAGCTGCATTCCACCAGCAAAAATTTTAATATGACCGGCTGGCGTTGCGGTTTTGTGGTGGGCAATCCACTGCTTGTGAAAGCTTACGGCGATGTGAAGGACAACACCGATTCCGGACAATTTCTCGGCATCCAGCATGCGAGCGCATTTGCCTTTGATCATCCGGAGATCACCGCAAAAATCGCCGCGAAATATTCACGCCGCATGGATCGCATCGTGCCGGCCCTCAAGCAACTGGGCTTTGGTGCCACCAAACCCAAGGGGTCATTTTTCCTTTATGTCGCGGCACCCAAAAGCGCAACGGGCCCCGGAGGCCCGGTGGAATTTGATAGTGGTGAAGCATTTTCCCAATGGCTCATCACCGAGCACCTCATCAGCACTGTGCCCTGGGACGATGCCGGTGCTTACGTGCGTTTCAGCGTCACCTTCCAGGCAAAAAGTGAAGCTGAAGAAATCCGCGTGATCGATGCATTGAGCGAACGCCTGGGACGCTTTACTTATACTTGGTGAGTGCTGCACCGCATCATCGCTTGACAGCGGCAATACAAGATTGTTTAACCACCCTAGTTTCCGGTCTTGTGTAAATGTCGGCCATTGGTGTTTCCTGACGACTGCACAAGGTTTGGCGCGCCCAAAAAAACTCAGTGCGCATTGATTCTCACTCCCACACATGAAATTCAGCATCGCCCAAGATAAGCTTCTGGAAAATTTGCAACAGGTGCAAAGCGTCGTGAGCAATCGCACGACACTTCCCATTCTTTCCAACGTCCTGATTGCCGCCGGTGAACAAGGCCTTGCCTTTATGACGACCGACCTCGACGTCGGCGTCCGTTGCTCGGCCGAGGCTGAAGTAGAACGACCAGGCGCAACCACGCTTCCCGCAAAACGGCTTTTCACCATCATTCGCGAATTATCCGGCGGCGACGTCTCGTTCGAGGTGGATGCGAAAAACATCGCGTCCATCAAATCAGGTCAATCCTTCTTCAAACTCCACGGCCTTCCCCAAGAGGAATTCCCGCAGCTTCCGAAATTCGATGAAGCGAAGGAAATCACGATGAAGCAAAATGAGCTCAAGGACGCACTTCGCAAAACGGCCTACGCCATTTCCACGGAAGAAACGCGCTATGTGCTGAACGGCATCCTTTGCTCATTCAAAGATAACAAGGTCACATTGGTCGCCACCGACGGACGCCGCCTCGCGATGGTCGATCTAGAGCTGGAACTGCCACGCAGTCAGGAAGTCGATGTGATTATCCCGGCCAAAGCGGTGGGCGAATTGCAGCGTCTGCTCAAAGACGACGAGAGCCCGATCAAATTGAATGTGGGCGATAACCAGATCGCGTTTGAGCTCAATAATACCTTGCTCGTTTCCAAACTAATCGACGGCAATTATCCCAACTACCGGCAGGTCATCCCCGCTGAAGCCAAGGAACGCGTCACTTTGGAACGCGAACCGTTTTTGAACTCCGTGCGCCGCGTTTCGCTGCTCTCGAGCGATAAATCGAATTCCGTCAAATTGGTCTTCACCAAGAACAACCTGGATATCACCGCGAACAGCCCGGAGATCGGGGAAGCGAAAGAATCCCTCGCGGTGAATTACAAAGGGCGTGATCTGACCATTGCATTCAATCCGGAATATCTCATGGCGCCGTTGCGGCATTTGCCGAACGACGAAGTTTTTCTGGATTTGATCGACGAAATGAGTCCCGGTGTTTTGAAGATTGCTACTCCGTTCCTCTACGTCTTGATGCCGATGCGCATCAGTTATTGAGTAAGCGCTTTGCCCGCTTGCGGGCAGGTGGATAAACGGGTTTGCTAGGCGGATGCGACGCATTCTTCTTCTCTGCACTTTGCTTTCCGGCTTGCACACGTTCGATGGTTTGGCGCAAAGCGAGCAGATCCGTATTTTGCCCTTGGGCGATTCCATTACCCAGGGCGGCTATCGTGGACGGGAGGAATACACGTATCGTTATCCGCTTGCCCGGATTTTACTCAAGAACGGCGTCGATTTTGATTTCATTGGCTCGACTGATAAAGGTCTGCATCCCGATGCCACGTGGCCTGATATCGATGGCAAACCGTTCGATGCCGATCACGAAGGACATTACGGTTGGAAAACCGCCAAAGTTCGTGACCAGCTTGCCGCGTGGATGGAAACCTATGCCGACCCACCCGATGTGGTGCTCATTCATTTGGGGACCAATGATCAGCGTTCCAACGATTTTCAAGGCGATATCATCACGCCGCTGCGTGAAATCGTGACCATGATCCGGCAAAAAAATCCCAAAACCACTTTTCTGATTGGCCATTTGAATTTTAATCGCGGACCCGCATTGGAAATCCGGCCGATGGTCGAAGAAATGGCGAAATCCCTGGATACAACAGAATCCCCCGTTCGCACCGTACACCACTACCAAGGCTGGCAGGAAGACCCCGCGAAACCTAACTCAGACACATTCGACTGGGCACACCCCAATCCGTCCGGCCAACAGAAAATGGCAAACAAATGGTGGGAAACACTTCAGCCAATTTTGGTTGCGAAATCCGCAACACGCACAGATTGACACCAAAGACGAAGCGCAGAGCTAGTTGTCACGCCGCTCTATCGGCGTCCCTCTGCCCCTGCAATCTGCATATTTCCAGTAAGATACTTTAAAGTTCGTCGCCGGGTTTGTTTCGATTCCAGTAATCAGACAGGACCGATTTTTTCAAAATGAGGTTG
>Ga0105046_10002482_pt1 | contig 29121 bp, 19 predicted proteins | sample MAT03_FD_78385 | JGI IMG/M metagenome (GOLD analysis project Ga0105046, IMG submission 78385) | Freshwater microbial communities from Lake Fryxell liftoff mats and glacier meltwater in Antarctica - MAT-03 (megahit assembly) | ecosystem: Environmental > Aquatic > Freshwater > Ice > Liftoff... | reverse complement strand
GGGGGGGGGGGGGGGGGGGGGGGGGGGGGGGGGGGGGGGGGGGGGGGGGGGGGGGGGGGGGGGGGGGGGGGGGGGGGGGGGGGGGGGGGGGGGGGGGGGCGGAGTAGTCAAAGGTGAGGTGGTCGAAGTCCTTGCCGTCGCTATCGGTTTTGCGGGAGACGAAAATCTTGCCGCCGGTTTTGAGCTCGCCGCCGAGGAGCATTTCGGAGAGGGGGTCTTCGACGAACTGGCCGACGGCGCGACGCAGGGGTCGGGCGCCGAAGTCGGGGTTGTAACCCTTGTCGATGAGGAAGTCTTTGGAGCGCTGGTCGAGTTCGAGGATGAGGCCCTGGGCCTTGACGCGGTCGGCGACCTTGCGGATTTCGAGGTCGACGATGCCGACGAGGTCTTCTTTGTTGAGGGGGCGGAAGACGACGACGTCGTCGAGGCGGTTGATGAACTCGGGGCGGAAGAAGCGTTCGACTTCTTTGAGGAGGACGGCCTTGATGTTGGAGAAGGTGGTGTCGGCGGACTTGACGACCTGGCTGGTGCCGAAGCCGAAGCCACCGCCGCCCTTGATGAGGTCGGCACCGATGTTGGAGGTCATGATGAGGATGGTGTTTCGGAAGTCGACGTTGCGGCCGAAGGAATCGGTGAGGCGTCCTTCTTCCATGATCTGGAGGAGCATGTTGAAGACGTCGGGGTGGGCCTTTTCGACTTCGTCGAGGAGGATGACGGAGTAGGGTCGGCGGCGGATGCGTTCGGTGAGCTGGCCGCCTTCTTCATAGCCGACGTAGCCCGGGGGCGCGCCGACGAGCCGAGAGACGTTGTGCTTCTCCATGTACTCGGACATGTCGAGGACGATGAGGGCCTCTTCGTCGCCGAAGAGGAACTCGGCGAGGGCTTTGGCGACGAGGGTTTTACCGACGCCGGAGGGCCCGCAGAAGATGAAGGAGCCGGCGGGTCGGCGCGGATCTTTGAGGCCCGCGCGGGCGCGGCGGATGGACCTGGAGATGGCCTTGATGGCGTCGTCCTGGCTGATGACCTTCTTATGGAGTTCCTTCTCGAGGTCGAGGAGGCGTTCGGCTTCTTCCTTCTTGAGGCGTTTGAGGGGCACGCCGGTCATCTTGCTGATGACCTCGGCGATGACCTCTTCATCGACCACGCCGGAGGCGACGGAGGCCTTTTCGCGCCACTCGCGCTGGCTTTGCTCCTTCTTTTTACGGAGCTGCTCGGCCTTGTCGCGGAGCTCGGCGGCTTTTTCGTAGTCGGCGGCGCGGACGGCCTCGTCCTTCTCGACGGTGAGGCGCTCGATCTGGGCCTCGATGTCGGCCAGGTCGGGCGGCTTGGTCATGCTCTTGATACGGACGCGGGCGCCGGCCTCGTCGATGGCGTCGATGGACTTGTCGGGTTGGACGCGGCCCGTGATATAGCGGCCCGAGAGCTCGACGGCTGCGCGGATGGCGTCGTCGGTGATCTTGACCTTGTGGTGGATCTCGTACCTCTCGCGGAGGCCCTTGAGGATCTCGATGGACTGCTCGGCGTTGGGCGGGTCGACGGGGATGGGCTGGAAGCGACGGGCGAGGGCGGCGTCCTTCTCGATGTACTTGCGGTACTCGTCGAAGGTGGTGGCGCCGATGCACTGGATCTCGCCGCGGGCCAGGGCGGGCTTGAGGACATTGGAGGCGTCGATGGCGCCTTCGGCGCCGCCGGCACCGACGAGGGTGTGCAGCTCGTCGATGAAGAGGATGACGTTTTTGGCGCGGCGGACCTCGTTCATGACGGCCTTGATGCGCTCTTCGAACTGGCCGCGGTACTTGGTGCCGGCGACCATCATGGCCAGGTCGAGGACGACGAGGCGGCGGTCGTGGAGGATGTCGGGGACTTCGCCCGAGATGATGCGTTGGGCGAGGCCTTCGACGATGGCGGTTTTGCCGACGCCGGCTTCGCCGAGGAGGACGGGGTTGTTTTTGGTGCGGCGGCAGAGGACCTGGACGAGGCGTTCGATCTCGTTCATGCGGCCGATGACGGGGTCGAGGGCGTTTTCCTTGGCGAGTTCGGTGAGGTCGCGGCCGAAGGAGTCGAGGGCGGGTGTGCGGGACTTGCCCTTGGCCTGGCCGGGCTCGCCGGAGGAGCCGGGCGAGGAGGACGCGGAGCTGGAGGGTTCTTTGGTGCCGCCGCCACCGCCGCCGCCGGCGCCGGTGTTTTCTTCCTGCTCGGTGCCTGCGCCGAGTAGGTTGAGGACCTCTTCGCGGACTTGTTCGAGCTTGAGGCCGAGGTTCATGAGGACGTGGGCGGCGACGCCGTCGTGCTCGCGGAGGAGGCCCAGTAGGAGGTGCTCGGTGCCGACGTAGTTGTGGTTGAGGTTGCGGGCCTCTTCGATGGCATACTCGATGACCTTTTTGGCGCGTGGGGTCTGGGGCAGCTTGCCCATGGTGACCATCTCGGGGCCGGCCTTGACGAGTTTCTCGACTTCGAGGCGGACCTTGCGGAGGTCGACATCGAGGTTTTTGAGGACGTTGGCACCGACGCCGGAGCCTTCTTTGACGAGGCCGAGGAGGACGTGCTCGGTACCGATGTATTCGTGGTTGAAACGTTGGGCTTCCTGGTTAGCCAGGGCCATGACTTTGCGGGCGCGGTCTGTGAAGCGTTCGAACATGTCAGGCTCCTTGGCCCGCGTGGGGTTACACGCGGGGCCGTTCGGCCAGCCGGGGCAGGCCGAATCAGCTTGATCGGCCAGTCGCGGCGGGGAGTGGGGCGGAAAGCGGCGCGGCTGCGGGTGTTCCGCTAAGCGGAAGACTTTAGGCGAAGGGTTTTCGGACTTGACCAAACATGTGCCGGAGGTTATCCAAAGAGTCAAAGGTTCTTGGAGGTCCATTCGCATCGGGAGGCCGGTCGGTTGGGCCTCGTCGGGGGTTCAGAGGAGCGAGCGGCGTGCCGGTGGTGGGCGTGTTGGAGTTGCGCGTGGATCGGGCGGCCAACCGCGTTGGCGCAGCACGGGGGGGGTTGGGCGAGCTTTGGGGTTCTGCGGGGGCCCTGCCGCGAGGGCGGGGATGGCGGTCGTGGTGCCGAGTTGGCAGGGGTTCAGCGGTCCGCAAGGGAATCGTCGGCGACTATTTGGATGGGGATGAGCCGCTCGGCGGTGGTGCCGCTGGTTTGGTCGCGGACGGTGACCTTGAGGCTGTAGCGGCCCACGGTGAGGGAGCGGGGGAGGTCGACGCGCTGGATGAGGTAGTGGTCGCGGCGTTGGCGGGAGGAGATGTCGCGGGAGCCGAGGGGTGGGGAGCGCCAGGCGAGGGTGCCGTCGGCGTCGTGAAAGAGCTGGAGTTCTTGGGTGAGGTCAACGGCCCAGCGAGGACCGGGGGCGGTGTTGGCGTCGGCCTCGGCCGTGACCGGGGCGAAGGCGAAGCCCTCAACCTCGGTGTAGACGATGACGGGTTGGGGGCGGCCGGCGAGGAAGGAATCGCGTTCGAAGGGGCGGTAGCGGCCGAAGCCTTCGACGCGGCGGCAGAGCGCGGCGGTGGTGATGGCGAGGCCGTCGGAATCGGCGAGGACGGCGGCCTGTTCGTTGAGGAGGCGGGCGAGGTCGGCGGGGTTTCCGCGGGACGCCTGGGGGGCGGCGGCGAAGAGCCGGCTGAGGGCCGCCAGGGTGCGCTGCTGGTCGGGTGGGAGGGCGGCGCGCAGCTCGGCGAGGCGGTCGGAGGCGATTCCGGGCTCGAGGGCTTGGAGCAGGGTGAGTGCGGAGGCGGCGTCGAAGCGGTCTTCGGCCGTGGGAGCCGCGGCGAGGGCGTCGGCGAGTTCGTTGGTCAGTCGGGCGCGCTTCTGGACGGGTGATTCGGCGGGCAGGGTCGCCAGCGACTTGGTGGGCGGAGCGAAGGTCGGCGTCGGCTCGGGGGCCTCGGCGACGGTGGGGGCGTCCGAGGGCGGGCGGTTGCCACGGCGGGCGATGGCGGGGTCGCCCTCGATGCGGGAGTTGGAGGGGTCTTTAGGCAGGGTTTTGAAGTGCTCGGGCTTGAGGCGGGCGAGGAGGTCGTCGGCCGGCGGGCCCTCGTCGGCGACTGTCGCGGGCTCCGAGGCGGGCTTGCTCGCGGCTGGGGGCGCGGCGCAGCCGGCGGCGAGCGCCAGGGCGAGGGGAAGGATGAAGAGGGGACGGAGCCGATCCGGGCGTGGCATGGCGAGCCTCCTGCTCTGGCCGACGGGGGATCATCGGCTCAGGTGCGGCAGAGGCTTGCGAAACGCAGGGTGAGGCCTTCGAGGATGCGGACGGGGTCGCCGAGGCTGGTGCGCTGGCGGACGACGGCTTGCACACACTCGTGGAGGAGTGCGGCGGCGGCCTCGGGGCGGATCTTGCGGCCTTTGTCGAGAAGGAGCTGGGTGGTGGGCCCCCAGAGACGGAGGCGGCTCATGAGGGCCTGTGGGCTTTCGCGGTCGGCCAAGCCGCGCGAGACGGCGTGGAGCTTGCGGGCGAGATCGACGAAGGTAAAGCTGAGGGGGGCGGGGTCGTGGCGCGAGATCTCGACCAGCTCGGCGAGGTGGGTAAGGGCGGCGGCGGCGTCGCCTGAGAGGAGGGTGGGGCCGATGGCCCAGAAATCTTCCTCACGGGTGATGCCGGTCATGAGGCGGATGGTTTCGGGGGTGATGGGTTGGCCGGGGTTGACGAGGGCGAGCTTGGCGAGCTCGCCGTCGAGGCGTCCCAGGTCGGGGCCGATGAACTCGACGAGGAGGGCGGCGGCGGGGCGATCGATCTGGGTTTGGTGTTCGGGGGCACGGGTGAGGCACCAGGCGATGGCCTCGGCGTCGCCCGGGGCTTGGCATTGGGCGATGTGGCCCCCAGATTTGAGGACGGCTTTGTCGAGGTTGCCGGGGCGCCACTTTTCGGCGCGGAGGACGAGGGTGGCGGAGGAATCAGGGGCGGCGGCGTAGCCCTCGAAGAGCTCGCGGGCGGATTTGGAGCCGGGGACGCCGCGGGCTTTGGGGGATTTGGCGGCGGGGGCGTCGTCGTCATCGTCGTCGCTGCCTTTGAGGAGGAGGTCGGCGCGGTCGACGATGACGAGCTTGTGCGACATCATGAGGCTGAGCGAGCGGCATTCGTCGAGGATGTCGGCGGCGGAGGCCTGGGCGCCGTCAAAGTAGACGCCGGCGGCCTCGCCGTGGGCCTGGACAAGGCGGGTGCGGAGGCGGTCGGTGAACTCGAGCTGGAGGAAGCGCTCGGGGCCGTGGAGAATGGCGATGGGGGGGAGCGGGGAAGAAGGAGAAGGAGGGGGCATGGGAGGGAGGGTAGAGGGGGAACAAATTGGGCAGAGGGTGAATTGCCAAAGGGCGATGTGTGAGGTGTCGGGGGTGGGTTATTGGGTGTTGGAGGGGATGCCGCTATGATGAAGGCCCCAATGTTCTCGGAGCATACTGAACATGAACCAACCGACGATGCGTAAATCCTCTTCTCTTGTGATGGCGTCGCTGGGCCTGGTGCTCTTGGCGGCGGTGAGTACGGTGGCTGTGCCCGCGGCCATGCGACTGGCCCCCCCGGTGCCGGTGATCGCGACATTGAACCTCGAGGAAGTGATCAAGAACATGGAGGAGCGTTCGCTCCGCGAGGGCGAGATGAAGTCGTTCAACCTGGGCCTTCAGGGCGAGCTGGACACGCTGGTAAAGTCGATGCAGGACGAGCAGAGCAAGCTGGCGGCGTTGAGCGGCGCGGAGCTTGAGCAGTCGACGGCGAAGCTTTTGGAGATGCAGGCCAACGCGCGGGTGAAGAAGGAGCTGTACGAGGCGATCATCGATCGGCGGCGTGGGAAGGTGTTCCGCGAGCTGTACAACAAGATCGCGGATGCGTCGAAGCGGCTGGGCGAGAAGAGCGGGTACACGCTGGTGATTGCCAGCGACGAGGCGGTGCAGGTTCCGGTGAACGCGCCGAGTCAGGATGTGGAGCGGACGATCTCGCTCAAGCGGTTCGTGTATGTGGCCAAGGGTCACGACGTGACGAGCGAGCTGGTGACGATGATGAACAACGAGTTCCGGGCAGGCGGCGGATCGGCCGCGCCGATGCCGTCGGGCAAGTGAGTCGAGTTGCGTGCATGTCGGGCATGACCAAGGCCCCTCGTGGGGGCGAGCCGGATGAAGGGATGGCCTTGACGCACACCGCGCCCAACTGGACGAGCGGTGACCTTGCGGCCAAGCTGGGGGCTGTGGTGGTTGGCCGCACGGATCTGGCGATCAGCGGGCCGGCGGCGCTGGATCGGGCGCGGCCGGGGGAGATCGGCTTTATCCGTGACGCGAAGTTCGCGGCGAAGTGGTCGGCTTCGGGTGCGTCGGCGGCGTTGGTGACGCGGGGTGTGGAGGTGCCGGGGCACGACGCGGCGACGCGGGCGCTATTGGTGGTGGACAACGCGGACGTGGCGATGGTGGCGCTGCTGGGGTTCTACGCGCGGCCTATCGCGCGAGAGGTGGGCGTGCATGCTTCGGCGCAGGTCGAGGCGTCGGCGAAGATCGCGGGCGACGCGTCGGTGGGGCCCAACGTGGTGATCGGGGCCGAGGCCGAGGTGGGCGAGGGTGCGACGATCATGGCGGGGGTGGTGCTGGGAGCGGGCGTGACGATCGGGCGGGGAACGCGGCTGTTTCCGGGCGTGGTGGTGTATGACGGGTGTTCGATCGGGGCGGAGTGTGTGTTGCACGCCAACGTGGTGATCGGCGCGGACGGGTTTGGGTATGTGGTGGCCCCGGACGGGCGGGGGCTGCTGAAGGTGCCGCATGTGGGGACGGTGGAGATCCATGAGCAGGTGGAGATCGGGGCGGGGACGTGCATCGATCGCGGGAAGTTCGCGGCGACAGTGATCGGGGCGGGGACCAAGATCGACAATTTGGTGCAGATCGGGCACAACGCGCGGATCGGGCGCGGGTGCGTGGTGTGCGGGTGCGCGGCGATCGCCGGCTCGGTGACGATCGGCGACGGCGTGCAGATCGGCGGCGGGGCGGGCGTGGGCGACAACCTGACGATCGGGGCAGGTGCGCGGCTGGGGGCGAAGGCGGCGCTGATGGAGGACATTCCGCCGGGCGAGACGTGGACGGGAATCCCGGCCATCCCGGCGCGGGACCAGTTCCGGCAGGTGATCGCGATCAGCCGCTTGGCGCAGACGTCGCGGAGCGACCGGGCGCAGCGGGCGGAGAAGATGAAGCGGGTAAAGGGTGGCGGTGGCGGTGGCGGTGAGGGCGCATGAGCGGGGAAGTGGGCGAGGCGGGGTCTGGATGGCGGGGGCGCATGGCGATGCGGCCGGTTCCATTCCGCACGGTGGCGCGTCCGGCGCGGTTTGCGGGGGTGGGGTTGTTTAGTGGGCAGCAGGGCGTAGTGACTGTCGAGCCGGCGGGGGCGGGGCAGGGGCTGTCGCTGCGGCGCGAGGATGGATCGGGGGGCGGCGGCGGCTTGGGTGGCGCGGTGATCACGGTGTGCGCGAAACGGGTGATCGCGAGGCCGCGGCAGACGGTGCTGGCGGCGAGCGGGCCGGGGCCGGCGGTGACGGTGCAGACGGTTGAGCACCTGCTGTCGGCGCTAGCGGCGTGCGGAGTGAACACGGCGGTGCTGCGGGTGAGCGGGCCGGAGATTCCGATCTTGGATGGATCGGCGAGGGTGTTTGTGGAGGGCTTGCTGGAGGCGGGCGTGGTGGCGTTGGACGGCGCGGGGGTGGAGGTCGTGCTTGAGCCGGTGGGCGTGATGGAGTTTGTAGAGGGGTCGATGCAGATCGAGGCGCGGCCGTGGCCCGAGGGGACGCCGGGGCCGCGGCTGGGTCTTGAGTATGTGCTGGACTATGGGGGGCCGATCGCGGCGCAGTCGGCGCGGTTTGTGCTGGATTATGTGGAGCCGGATGTGGCGGGTTATGGGCGCGAGATCGGGCCCGCGCGGACTTTCTGCACGGAGGTCGAGGCGACGCAGTGGCGGGCGGCGGGGTTGTTTGGGCACATGACGGCGGCGCAGGTGCTGGTGATGGGCGAGGACGGCCCGGTGGGCTCGGCGCTGCGCTTTGCGGAAGAACCGGCGCGGCACAAGGTGCTGGACATGCTGGGGGATCTGTCGCTGGCGGGGCGGCCGATTCATGCGCAGGTGCGGGCCGTGCGTTCGGGACATGCTCTCAATCAGCGGATGGCGCTGGCGTTGCAGGGGCTGGGCTGAGCGGGGCGGAGCCGCACGAATGACGAACTGATCGGTGGATGAGGTGGGGGGCGCGGTCGGCGCGGACGCAACCGGCGCGTGCAGGTCGGCATACAACAGGTCGATAGAGGATCGGTCGGCCCGGGGATGAGGTCGGTCAATCGTGGTATAGGTCGTGATGGATCGTGGTAGGTCGGCGGGTGATTTGGGCGAGCCGCAGATGCGTCAAACTGGGTCAACTCGTGGCAGGGCGGCGGGGTTCACGCTGATCGAGCTGCTGGTGGTGATCTTGATCATCGGGATCTTGATGAGCATTTTGCTGCCTTCGCTGGGGAGCGTGCGTGAGACGGCGCGGCGGTTGAAGTGTCTGACGAATCTGAAGGGTTTCGGGGTGGCGTTCGAGCTGTATCGCAAGGACAGCAAGGACTTGTTGCCACGGGTGATGCCGTTCCATGATCCGGACTTGCCGAGCAACCCCAACGACCCGCAGTTGTTTGACGTGCTGCGTGGGTATATGGATGTGGCGGCGCCGAGCCAGCGGGAAATCCCCGAGGATCCTGAGAGTCCGTGGGTGACGTATCCGCCCTATTTGTGCCCGTCGGATCGGCTGGACAATGGGCCGGGGCGGACGACGGGGTTTTCGTACGAGTATTGGGCGGGGGTGCTGATGATCGCGAGGGAGATCTTCCGCGGCGACACGAACGCGCAGTTCACGGCGACGAAGTTCTACGAGCGCAACGGCGACTTCGCGGTTTTGGCGGATGCCAACGACTTTCATCCCGGCAACGAGGGTAAGAAGCTGAAGAAGAACGCGCTGTACTTTGGTGACTGGCGGGCGGATTGGCTGGTGTCGGACCCGCAGTCGAGCGTGCCGGGTGCGCCGCCGCCACCGCCAGTGGCACCGCCGCCCGGGGGGCCGTGATGGGTGGATCTATCGGGCGTGACGGGTTCAGGCGTTTGGCTTACGAAAAGCGAAAGATGATCGAGCGATGAACGAGAAACTATCCAACGAGCCGAGTGCGACCGAGCGTCTTTTTGACCCGGCGGAGTTTTCGCCGGCGGCGGGAGCGGGCCGCGGCGCGCGCGCGTCGGCGCGGCATGATGCCAAGCCACTGCGCGATCGGCTCAATGATGGGCTGTGGCTGGGGATCAATGGCGTGGGGCGTTGGTCACGGCGGAAGTGGCCGGCGCGTGGGCTATTGGCGGTGGCAGGGGTGGCGCTCTTGGCGGGGGCGATCATCGCGTACGACCGCTGGCACGTGAAGCCGCCGCCGAACTTTGCGGTGGCGGATCTGGATGACGTGCTGGATTACGCGTTGATGACGGAGGGCTTCAACAAGCTGCCCTTGCAGCAGAGGCTGGACCTGATCAAGCAGCTTGTGGCGCGGATGAAGGGGATGTCGGCGGATGATTCGGCGCTGACGGCGGCGTTTGCGGCGGGGATCATGGGGCCCGCGCGGGCGCAGCTGCAGCGCAACGCCGAGCGGCTCGCTATCGACTTGTGGGATTCGTATTCCAAGGACTACACGTCGGTGAAGCCCGCGGACCGCGGGGCGTTTTTGGACCAGTCGATCGTGGACTTCACCAAGACGATGGAGGGGATCGCAGGGGTGGAGTCGGGGCTAGAGGACAACGAGCGGCTGAGCCAGACCAAGAGCCAGGCGCAGCGCGACGCGGCGCGGGCGAAGGAACGCGACCCGGGGCTGAGCGCCGACCGCGTGGGCGGGCTGTTTGCCTTCGTCGGGAAGCAGGGCGAGCAGGTGCAGGACGTGCGGCAGCGATCCAGGATGGCGCGCTTCTCGCGCGACGTGACGCGGCACATGCGCGGGCAGGATGTGGATACGGGCAGGCCCAAGGGGCCGTGAGCGGGGCGCTAGCGCGGGCCGGCCCATTCGGTGCGACAGACCAGCAGCAGGCGGCCGGCTTCGACGCGCACCGAGAGCAGGCGGACGCGGCGGCCGTCGCGTAGATCGATGGAGGGGTCTGCGAGCAGGGGCTCAAGTCCGGCTATGGCGCGGGTGGCGCGGAGGGCTTCGGGGCGTTGCCAGAGGGCGGGGGGGACTTGGCGATCGGTACCGAGCATGTCGGCGGCGAATCCTGGGCCGGTGCCGGTGCGGCTGAACATGAGTGCGGCGGGGAGCGGGAGTCGGCCGACGCTGATGCTGCGTGCGGGGAGCCAAAGGGCGCCGTCGGCGCGGATCTCTGGCTCGAGTCGAGCGGCGAGGAACTGGTCGGTGCCGCTGGTGCGGAGGCGGGCGCCGAGCCAGAGGGCGTCGGGCCCGAACCAGGCGCGTGTCTCGGCAATTTGCGGGGGCCAGGCGCCGAGGCGCTGTTGTTGTGCGGCCCATTGCGGCAGGCGAGCGACGAGCCAGGCAGTGGCGTCGTCGGCCTGCATGGCGACGGACCAGGGGGCGCTGCGGCCGGTGGCGAGGTCGATGGGGCGGATGTTGGTGAGGAGTGTGACGAGTCCGTTTTCGAGGGCGCGGGCGCGGATGGTGGCGGCGGGGAGGTCGGGCCCGGCGCGTGGCCACCAGGTGGGGCGGCTGTTGGCGAGCCAGAGGGCGGGGGCGGCGAGGATGAGGGCGAGGCCGGCGAGGGCGACGAGCACGCCGATGAGGCGGCGCCGGGTCCGTCGCCAGCGGACGCGGGCGCGGACGGCGGGGTCGTGAGGATGAGCGGCGTTGGTCACAGGAGACTGTGCCCTGGTGGGGCGGCCAGATCAAGCGGAGCGGGGGCGGTGGGTAAAAGGGGATGGCGGGCGTGAATCTGGGTAGTTAGGGTCGACTCTGACCGAATTCTGGTTGCCTGGAAACGGGGTCGCGGGCTTAAAGTGGCGGAATTGATCAGACCTGAATATGCCTTCGGGGATTACGGGCGTAAAGTTGCGTGGTCGAGAATGGGGGCAGGGATCGCCCTAGATCAATCGCGAACTTCAGGGGCCTGTGGGGCACGTAGTCGCACCACCGGATCGCGGTTTGTTCGTGGCGACTGGCCTATCGGTCGGTTGCCTGTGGCGGGTCCGGGATGTGGTTTACCAATCGGAGACTTGAGCGATGAGACGATCATTCTGTCGGAGCGTGGTAGCGGCGGTGACGGCTTCGCTGGCGTTTGCCGGCGCGGTCGTGGCCCAGTCGACCATCACGCAGTGGAACTTCAACTCTGGCATCACGGCCCCGTCGACCGGCAACGGCACGCTCACGCTGCTGGCTGGCGTGACAAGCGCAAGCGTGAGCGGCAACGGTTCTTCGGACACGGGCTCGTCCAACATGGCCCTGAACACGGCGACGTATCCGGCGGCGACTGTCGGCAGCGGCACGGCGGGCGTCCAGTTTGCCGTCAGCACGGCGAACTTCACGGACATCAACGTCAGCATGGATATGCGGTGGTCGACCTCGGCCAGCCGGTTCGTTCAACTCCAGTACTCGACCAACGGTGGGACCACGTTCGTCGATGGTCCCAGCGGCCTGGTCACGTCGCCGGGCACCGCGAACTTCGTCAATACCGTCAACGGCGGGTTCAACCTGACAGGACTCGCCGGTGTGGCCAACAACGCGAACTTCCGCTTCCGCATGGTGACGGTGTTCGATCCGGCCGGTTCGGCCTATGTCGGCAACAGCGCCCCCTACGCCGTGACTGGCACGGTGCGTTATGACATGGTGACGGTGGCCGGCACGGCGCTGGTCTCGCTGCCCCCCACCGGCAGCGGCTCGGCCCTGCCCGCGGGCGTTTGCCGTGGCAGCGGCTCGGTGAATCTCCAGGTCGCGACCTCTCCGGGCCAAATCCCCACCTCGGGCACGATCAACGTGGTCGGCAACCTGACCAGCATCGGCGGGCCCGCGAACGCGGCCTTCGTCGACCAGGGCGGCGGCGTGTTCGTCTTCACCCAGGCGATCAGCAACGCGGTGACTCTTGGGACCAAGACGATCAACTTCACCGTGAGCGATGAACTGAGCCGGTCGAGCAACGGCTCGCTTCAGTTCGTGGTGGCCGACTGCCTCCCGGCGACGGGCGTGCTGATCAGCCAGGTCTACGGCGGGGGCGGCAACTTCGGGCCTCCGGTCTCGACCTTCACCAACGATTTCGTCGAGCTTTTCAACAAGTCCAACGCCCCGGTGGACGTCACCGGCTGGTCGATCCAATACGCCTCGGCGGGCGGCGCGTTCAACCAGAAGGTCGATCTGACGGGCGTGATCCCGGCGGGCCGTTACTTCCTGATCCAGATGGCTCAGGGCACTTCGGGCAACCAGCCCCTGCCCACGCCCGACACGATGGGCACGATCGCGCTGGGACTGGCGGCGGGCAAGGTCGCATTGGTGAACAACAACGTGCTGATCCAAACGCTCTGCGTGGGTTCCACGGTCGTTGACCTGGTCGCTTACGGCTCGGGTGTCTCGTGCCGGGAAGGCGATCTCGCCGCTCCTCCGACGACCAACGAGACGGCGATCTTGCGGTTTAACAGTGGTTGCCAGGACACCAATCAGAACCTGGATGATTTCTTTGCTGGCTCGCCCACGCCGCGGAACTCTTCTTCTCCCGCCAACAGCTGCAACGGGACCGGCCCGGTGATCGGTGACGGCAACGTCAGCGTCACCACCACCGGCTGCGCCGGCGACGCCATCAGCTTCACGGTTTCGGGCATCGGCCAGGGCACGCCGGCCTCGGCCATCACCGCCGTCACTATTGATCTGACCTCGATCGGCGGGAGCGTGACCAACATGGTCCAGACGCCGCCGAACTCTGGTATCTACATCGCCTCGTCGACTTTGCCGCTCAACTCGGTGATCGGCAACCGCCTCTTCGGCGTGACCGCGAGCGACGCCCTGGGTCGCTCGGGCTCGGCCAACGGCTTGGCCACGGTGCTGCGTTGCCAGCCTTCGGCTGGTCAGTCGCTTGATCCCCGCGGCGTGTGCAGCACGGGCGGCAGCGTTCGCATCCTCGTGTTCCCCACGCTCGCGACATCCAACCCGCCCAGCACCGGCATCGCGTCGGTGGTGGCGAACTTTGGGGCCGTTGACGGCCCCACCGCCGTCGAGCTGGCCCAGGAGTCCAACGGCACGGCGTGGATCGCCGAGGGCATCGCGATCCCCGGCGTTCTGGCCGGAAGCTACAACGTTGCCTACCTGCTGACCGACCTCGAGGGTCGTACGTTCGCCGGCTCGGCGACGCTGCTGGTGGTCGACTGCGTGGCCGCCCCCGCGGGCGTCCGCATCTCGCAGGTCTTCGGCGGCGGCGGCAACTCTACTACCAGTGGCGGGGCCCCCTTCCAGAACGACTATGTCGAGCTGTTCAACAACAGCGAGGCGGCGGTCAACATGGCGGGCTGGTCGCTGCAGGTTGCCTCGACGACGGGCAACTTTGCCAACAAGGTTGACCTGACCGGCATGATCCAGCCGGGCGGTTACTACCTGATCCAGCTTCAGGCTGGCATCGGCTGCAACGGTTCGCCCTGCGGCGAGCCGCTGCCGACGGCGGATCAGTCTGATCCGGCCCGGTTCCTGGGCACGAGCGCCGGCAAGGTCGCTCTGGTCAACGACGGCACGCTGGTGCAGGCCAACTTCACCGCCGCGTCGATTGTGGATCTGATCGGCTACGGCGGGGCGGCCAACGGCTTCGAGGGCGTGAGCCCATCCGCGGCTCCCAATGACGTCCGGGCGCTCTTCCGGGACGGCAACGGGTGCGTGGACAACAACCAGAACGGTGCCGATCTCCGCACCGCCGTGGCAAGCCCCCGCAACTCCGCGTCTGCTACCAACTCCTGCGGCGACATCTGCTTCGTCGACTTCAACGCCGACGGCTTCTTCAATCAGGAAGATCTTTCCGGGTTCCTAAGCACCTTCCTCGACGAGTCGGTTCCCCCCGGTCCGTCGGGCACCAACACGTTCCCTTGCCCCGGCGAGCCCGCCCCCTATGACACGCTCGGCTACGCGGCCGACTTCAACCGTGACTGCTCTTTCAACCAGGAAGATCTCTCGGGCTTCGTCACGGAGTACTTCCTCCAAGCCGAGAATCCCACCACCTGCATCCCCGGCTAATCCCCGCGAATCGGTCGGTGTGATCGATCGGTTAGAAGTTCAGTGACCATCACCAAGCCCCGGGCCTCAAGCTCGGGGCTTTTTCGTGCGCCCCAAGCCCAGGCGTGCGGCGAGGCGTTGCCACAGGCTGGGTGGGCGGGCGAGGGCGGGCGTCCCGGCGAGGACGCGGCGGAGATCGGCGGCCATGTCGGCGGCGTCGTGGTAGCGGTGGGCGGCGTCTTTACGCAGGGCCCGGTGGGCGATCCAGGCGAGGTCGCCGCGGAGGCGGCGGTCGCGCTGCCCCAGCGGCGTGGGCTGGGTTTGACGAATGGCTCGCACGGCGGCGTCGGTGGTGGTGCCCAGGGGGTAGGGCGGGCGTTGTGCCAGCAGCTCGTGCATGACGACGCCCATGGCGTAGACATCGCTGCGGGCGTCGGCGCTAGGGGTGAGGTGATCGACCTGTTCGGGGCTCATGTAGCGGAGTGTGCCAAGGAAGACGCCGCCGCGGGGTCGCAGGCTGGTGTCGCCGGCGCGGGTGCTTCCGGGGGCGGGGCTGTTGGAGGAGGAATCTGGGAGGAGTCCTGGGGCGCGGGCGATCCCGAAGTCGATGACTTTGACTCGTCCGCGTTCGTTGACGAGGAGGTTGTCGGGTTTGAGGTCGCGGTGGACGACGCCGCGGGCGTGGGCGTGGCCGACGGCCTCGCAGGCTTCGGCCAGGAGGGCGACGCATTGGGGGACGGGTGTTTCGGCGCGGCGTGCGAAATCGGTGATGGGCCGTCCGCCGCGGACGAGTTCGAGGATGAAGTAGGGGATGACCGCGCCGCCGCGGAGTGTGTGGGCCCCTGAGCGGAGGAAGGCGGCGATGCCGGGGTGGGTGAGCCCTTCGAGCACGCGGGTCTCATCCTCCATGCGGCGCTGTGCCGATCGGCGGGTTTCGCCGGGGATGGTCCAGCCGCCGAGGACTTTGAGTGCGACGCGGGTGCTATCGGTTTCGAGGGCGGCTTCGTAGACCGCGCCCATGCCGCCGGCGCCGATGAGGCGAAGGATGCGGCATGAGCCGACGATCTCGCCGATGAGCAGCGGGCCGGAGGCCTCCATGACGGCGGACGTTGGCGCGCCGGCCTCGGGATCGAGTTGGCGGCTGGACTGGTCGTTGATGGCGAGGTAGCGATCGACTTCGGCGCGGAGGGCGGGCTTGCCCTGGCAGACTCGATCGAGGACCGGTCCGCGCGCGTGGGCGGGGAGGTCGATGACTTCTTGGAGCAGGCGACGGACTTCGCTCCAGGCGGTTTCGCTCATGGTGGTGCCCCGCAGTGCGGCGGAGGTTGGGGCGGCGCGAGGGGGTAGAGCTAGGGTGGATCAGCCGTTGCGTGGTTGATCGTCGTCGGTCCAGCCGAGGCGTTGGAGGAGCCAGGCGCGGGCGATTTTCCAGTCGCGGTCGACGCCACGGGAGGATTGACCGAGTGCTTGGGCGGTTTCGTCGACGGTGAGGCCGGCGAAGTAGCGGAGGTTGACGACCTCGGCGAGCTTGGGGTCTTCCTGTTCGAACTCTTTGATGGCGGCGTCGAGCTGTTCCCAGTCGGGCTCGTCCGGGGCGGCGGTGCCGATGGCCTCCATGACGGCGTCGAGTGGGATGGCGTGGCGGCCCCCGCCGTGCTTTTTGGCGTTGCGGCGGCGGGCGCGTTCGACCAGGATTCGCCGCATGGCATTGGCGGCGGCGGCAAAGAAGTGGCGGCGGTTGTCCCAGCTCACCCCATCACCCACCAAACGCAGGTAGGCCTCGTGGACGAGGGCCGTGGGCTGGAGGGTTTGTCCGGGGCGTTCGCGGTTGAGTTTTTTGCGGGCGAGTTCCCTGAGGTGGTCGTAGACCAGGGGAAGGAGCTCTTCCGAGGCGAACCGTTCGCCGCGCTGGGCGGCGCTGAGGAGCGACGGGATGTGGTCTTTGGGCTCTTCCGGCATGGCAGGCTGATTGTTGCCCTGTCGAGTTACTAGAGCATGGGGATCAGGAGGTCGGAACTTTGCCGGGGGTAGCGGGCGCGTTGGTGTTACCTGCCGAGGTGGTTTTGTGTTGACGGGTGTTCGCCTCAGATGCACCGATTTCAGGGAAACTTTAGCACGAACGGATCGACAAGTGGTGGGGGTGTGGTAGACTGCACGGCCACACGCGAGAAGCCGACGCAGCTTTGTCGAGAGTGTTAATGGGTGATGAAAAAGGGTTTGGGTGGGTGGGTTGGGCCACACTTCGTGACGGGATATGGCTTGAGTTCGCGCATGTTTGCGGTGGGCTTGGTCGTTCTCTGATTGTTGTTGGATCCATCGGCGCGGCCGCATTTTGCGGCGCGACGGAGGATGGGAGGTGCGTGTGGGCGTGCTCGTTACAGAGTCGACAACTCGTCGGGGTCTGTTGGCGGCGGCGGCGGCGGCCGTGGGCGGTTTGGCGGGGCGAGCGGGGGCCGAGCCTGGCGTGGTGCGCGCTGACGTCGACCCGGGCAACGTGCTTTTCAAACTGGTTCAGCGGGTGACGTTCGGGTCCAACGATTTCGAGGCCTCCAACGTACGGTTTCTGGGCTTTCAGGCGTACCTGGAGTCGCAGTTGAACCACACGGCGATCAACGATTCGGCGGTCGGGGCGCTGTTGGCCCCGCTGACGAACCTGACGCAGCTGCCCTGGCAGTTGTATACGGACAATGGGTTCGTGAACTCGACGCAGGTGCGGTACGACCTGATGCACGCGCGGGTGCTGCGGGCGTTCGCATCGCGTCGGCAGCTGTTCGAGCGGGCGGTGGAGCTGTGGGCGGACCACTTCAACGTGGACATCAACGCGGGCGTGTGCGTGCTGTTCATGGTGGGGTTCGACCGCGATGTGCTGCGGACGCGAGCGCTGGGGACGTTCCCGCAACTGCTGCAGGCCGTGGCCCAGAGCCCGGCGATGCTGCACTACCTCAACAACGACATCTCGTCGCTGGGCCAGCCCAACCAGAACTTCGCCCGCGAGCTGATGGAACTGCACACGATGGGGAGCCAGGGCGGGTACACGCAGGCGGACGTGGAGAACGTGGCGCGGTGCTTTACGGGGTGGACGATCTGGCCTTTGAACGCGCTGCCGGAGAATCTGCGCGGGTCGTTTCAGTATCGCAACGACTTCCACGACCAGGGTGTCAAGACGGTGCTGGGGCAGACGATCGCGGCGGGCGGGGGCCTTCAGGACGGGCTGCGTGTGCTGGAGATCCTGGCGAATCACCCGAGCACGGCCCGGCACATCGCCACGAAGATCGCGCGGTTTTTCCTGGGTGATCCGGTCTCGACCTCGGTCATCGATTCGATCGCGGCGACGTACACGGCCACCGGTGGGGATATCAAGGCGATGATCCGCACGGCGCTGCGGCCCAATGTGCTGGCCTCGGCCCCGCTCAAGCTCAAGCGCCCCATGCACATGTTCGTCTCGGCGCTGCGGACGGTCCCGACAACGATCAGTTGGAGCGACGGGATGCGGCGGGAGCTGAATGAGGCGTGGAACCTGCCATATAGCTGGGGGCCGCCCAACGGGTACCCGGACACGGTTGATTACTGGTCGGGGCTGATGATGCCGCGTTGGAACTTCGCGTTCCGCGTGACGAGCGCGACGGGGAACTTCCATAGCTTCCTGGGCGATGTGGCCGGGGTGGTGATCGACGACTTGCCGGTGTTCCTCAACGCCGCCACGCCCGACGAGCTGACGGCCCGGATCGATCGTTATGTCTTTAGCCGCGAGATGACGCCGACGGACCGAGAGGTGATCCGGGCGTATCTGGCGGCCGTTCCGTCGACGCGGCAACGTCGGCGGGAGGCGTTGGGCCTGGCGTTTGCGCTGCCGAGTTTTCAGTGGTATTAGGTTGTGGCGGACGGATCGGTCTGGGCGGGATCGCTCCCGGTGCTGGCGGTGAATCGTGAGTTGGCAAGTCAGCACGTCGTGCTGGCGTCATCCGAAGGCATCCGTGAGACAGAATCCGGTCGCGTCTCGAGTTGGCGTCGGAGGATCGTGTGCGGCTTTTCGACTCAACCCGTTGGCGAGCTGATTCCACCATGAAGCACGAACACCAGGCAGGTTGCGACGAGTATGTGAGCCTTTCGCGCCGTGGTTTTCTGGGCGTGACCGGGGCCGCAGCGGCGGCGGCGGTGGCGCTGCCGGCGTGGTTGCCGCGCGTGTCGGTAGCCAGGGCATATCGCAGCGGTACTCGCGACGTGATGGTTTCGATCTTTCTGCGAGGCGGGGCCGATGCGCTGTCGCTAGTGCCACCCTTCGGCGAAGCGGCGTATTACGCCAACCGCAGTTCGACCGCGCTGGCCCGGCCCGATCAGACCAGCATCCCTGTGGCGCAGCGGGCCATCAACCTCGACGGGTTCTTCGGGCTGGCCCCGGCGTTGGCGCCGCTGCTCCCGGCGTATCAGGACGGCAAGCTGCTGATCGTCCACGCCACCGGCTCGACCGACCCCACGCGCTCGCACTTCGATGCGCAGCGATTCATGGAATCGGGCAAGCCCTCCGACCGCACGGTCTCGACTGGCTGGCTGGGTCGGCACTTGGCGTCGACCTTGCCGGGCGTGCCCGGCGCGCCGCTGCGGGGTCTGGCGTTGCTGCCGGGCTTGCCGCGGCAGATGCTCGGCGCGCCGCAGGCCCTGCCCATCCCCGACCCGGCCAACTTCCGGCTCCAAGGCAACCTGAGCTCGGCGTCGGAGCGTGAGAACATGCTGACGACCCGATACGGGTCGGACCAAGGTGCCATCGGCGTTTCGGCCGAGAACTCGCTGGCGACCATCGACCTGCTGGCCCAGATCGGCTTCACGGGGTACGCGCCGGCGGGCAACGCGATCTATCCGGCGACGCCCTTCGCGCAGTCGCTGCGGGCCGCCGCGGCGTTGATCAAGGCTCAGGTGGGCGTGGAAGCGATCGCCATCGACCTCGACGGATGGGACACGCACGCTCGTCAAGGGGCGACCGATGGCCCTATCGCGGTGCTGGCTGCCGCGCTTGCCGCCGGGTTGGGCGCGTTCTATCGCGACATGACGGCCGGGGTCGCGCCGTCGTTCGCGCTGGCGGTGATGTCGGAGTTTGGGCGACGCGTGGTGGAGAACGGCGTGCAGGGGACCGACCACGGCCGCGGCGGGGCCATGTTCCTCATGGGCCCGGCCATCACCGGCGGGCGCGTCCTGACGCAGTGGCCCACGCTGGCGCCGGCGGCCCTTTATGACGGGCAGGATCTGGCCGTGACCATCGATTACCGCGACATCTTGGCCGAGGTCGTCTCCAAGCGCTTGGGCAATCCCAATCTGGCTGAGGTCTTCCCTGGGTTCAGCCCGACCTTCCGTGGAGTCACGCCATGAGCCGTTCCCGTAGCTTCGAGATCGCGCTGGCGGCGTGCTGGGTGGCCTTGGCGGGCGGTTCGGCTTTGGGCCAGCTGTATTCCAACGCCTCGGGCGTGCCGGGCACGCCGGCGCTCGCGGGTTTGTCGACCAGTTCGGCGGGCCTGGCGGCTCCGTTTCTGGGGGCGTGGTGCGAGCCGGCGAGCATCTTTGGATCTGGGGCCAACGGCTTGCTGGGCGTCTCGGCGCACCCGAGCGTCGAGGGCAACCACCGCGTGGCCGACGATTTCATGGTGTCGTCCCCGACGGGCTGGATCATCGACGGGGTGCAGCTATTTGCGTATGTCCCCGATTGGGTCGGCGCGGGTTCGCCTTTCGCTTCGGCCAACCTGCGCGTTTGGAATGGCCCGCCGGGCGAGCCGGGCAGCCTGGTGATCTGGGACGGGGGCGCGACCAACCGGCTAACGGCGAGCAACCCGCTCAACCTGTGGCGGATTGTCGAGCAGTCGACCAACCCCGTGGCCGCGGGCCCGGACCAGCGGCGCCGGATTTGGAAGCTTGAACTGACGATTAACCGTCTGATCCTGCCGGCGGGCGAGTATTGGCTGGACTGGCAGATCGCTCCGTCGACCCCCGCTGTGGCTGTGTTCTGCCCGCCGGCGACGATCCAAGGGGTCCGTACAGGTGCGGCCTTCAACGCGCGGCAGTTCGGGCTGAACAACGGTGTGGCCGCGTGGACCGCGATCATCGACACCGGCAAGCCGCTGGGCGTGGCGGACTTCCCGCAAGACATGCCGTTTGTGCTGCTGGGCTCGGTCGTCCCTCCGCCATGCCTGGGCGACTTCGACGGCGACTTGTTCCTGACTCAAGAGGACCTCTCCGGGTTCATCACGGCGTTCCTCTCCGAGCCGCCGGTACTGGGGCCGGGCGGGTTCGCCAAGCCCTGCCCGGGCGAGCCCGCGCCGTACAACGCGGGGTTCCAGATCGACATCAATCGCGATTGCGCGGCCGACCAGGAAGATCTGTCGCTGTTCATCACGGCGTTCTTTGATGGGTGCCTCTGACTCTGGAGCGGTCAGCTAACATCCCGGCATGCCCGTCATCCTCCGTTGGATTTTGAGCCAGGGGATCACCAACCCCATCACCGTTCGGCTGGTGCAGAACGGCTCGCGGCGGACGCGGCATCTGCTGATCCGAGCGGGGTATCTGGGCGTGCTGATCGCGGTGCTGCTGTATGCGTTGCTGCTGAATGCGCGGGGAGATGAGCTGTCGTACCAGCAACTGGCGAAGGCCGGATCGCTTTCGTTTAAGTACATCGCGTACTTGCAGATCGGGCTGATCTGCGTGCTGGCGCCGGTGTTCATGGCGGGGGCGATCGCGCAGGAGGCAGACCCGAAGACGTGGGACATTCTGCTGACGACGCCGCTGAGTTCGACGCAGATCGTGCTGGGGAACTTGCTGGGGCGGCTCTTGTTCATCCTGGCGTTGCTGTTCTCGAGTTTGCCGCTGTTCGCGGTGACGCAGTACTTCGGCGGGGTGCCGGGGTCGTCGATCTTCGGGAGTTATCTGATCGCGGCGTGCGCGGCGTTATTGGTGGGGGCGACGGCGATCGCACTTTCGGTGAGCCGGCTGGTCGGCAAGCGGGCGGTGTTCACGTTCTACACGGGGGTGGTGTCGTACCTGGCGCTGACGTACGCGATCGACAAGGTGCGCTTCGGCGGGGCGTCGGTGTCGTGGATGACGGCGATCAATCCGTTCCTGGCACTGCAGGCGCTGCTGGACTCCAGCGGGTATCCCCGCGCCCGGGCGGGCACGCAGACGGGGCTGGCGGCGTGGTTTCTTGAGCGGCCAGTGACCACATGGTGCGTGCTCTCGAGCGGGCTGGCGGTGGTGCAGGTGCTGATCTCGATCGTGACGGTGCGGCTGGGCGGGTTCGTCGCCGTCACCGGCGCGGGCGGCGGCGGGGCGGCGGGTGAGGGCGGGGTGCCGCCGTGGTACCGGCGGATGCTCGGGCTGGGGGCGGCCGGGGCGCAGACGCGGCCGGTGCGCTGGGTTTGGAACAATCCGATCGCGTGGCGCGAGGCCGCGGCGCGGAACGCGACGATGTGGCGGATCCTGGCGCGGTGGGCGTTCGTGATCGCCGGGGCGGCGTTCGGCGTGATGCTGGTGGTGGTGTTCGCGCGCGGGGGTTTCACGCCCAACGACTTCCGCACGACGCTGCTTTACACGGTGGTCTCGGAGTTCGCGGTCATCACGCTGATCGCGCTGAACATGGCGGCGACGTCGATCTCGCGCGAGCGCGAGGACGGCACGCTGGATCTGTTGCTGACCACGCCCATCACGCAGCGGGATTATCTGTCGGGCAAGCAGGCGGGGATCATCGCGTATCTGCTGCCGCTGACGGCGGTGCCGGTGGGGACGCTGGTGCTGGCCGGGGTGTACGGGCTGTTCGCGGGCACGGCGTCGACGGTGGCGTATTCGATCCCCGGCTCCGCGCCGCCGGTGACGGTGAACCTGCCGGTGGTGCTTCCGGAGTCGGGACTTTTGGCGGCGATGGTGATGGTGCCGTTCCTGGCGTTGTGCGTCATCATCGGGATGCAGTGGTCGCTCAAGAGCAAGGGGACGATCGGGGCGACGATGGGCGCGGTGGCGGTGGTGGCGGTGGTGGGTGGGACGATCGGGCTGTGCGGTTTTCAGGCGGGGCGGGATCTGCCGGTGCTGGGGCCGGTGATGGCGGGGCTGAGCCCTCTGAGCGTGGTATACGCGTCGTGCTTCGTCGAGGACGGGCTCAACCGGACGATCATCCAGAGCGACGCGCGGGCGGCCCGCGTCGGGCTGTTCATCGGCGCGCTGGTGGCGGCAGCGGCCTATGCCGGGCTGGTGTTCATGATCCGCTCGCACATGACCCGCACGTTCGACATGACCGTGCGGCGTCTGGCGGGGACGCGCTGAGCCGATTCAGCGCGGGGCCTGGGCCCGGCCGATATCCTCGCGGTGACCATGAGCACCACGACTACGCCAGCGAGCACGACCCGACCCGGCCCGCCCGAGGGCTTTTTAGAGCGCGGCCCGTGCCCGCTGTGCGGCGGGGTGGAGTTTGTGCCACACGTCGAGTTCCGCGATCTGCCGGTGCGGCGTTGCAAGGCTTGCGGGTTCATCCACCCGGCGTTTGCGATGGGGCCAGAGGCGATCGCGCGTTACTACCGCGACGTCTTCCACAGCCCGTGGCATCGCCGCGGGCAGGAGCTCAACAGCTACATCAACATCCGCGCGCTGCGGCGGATGCCGATGCTTGCGGGGGTGCGGAGCTTTCTCGATGTCGGCACGGGCTACGGCTTCCTGCTCAAGCGGTTGGGCGAGCGCGGGATCGAGGCGACGGGCGTGGAGCCGTCGCTGGCCGAGGCCCACTGGGGGCGCGACCAACTGGGCGTGAAGGTCATCGACCGGGTGCTGGAGCAATCGGGCTTGCCCGAATCGAGCTTTGACGCGGTGGGTTGCTTCGAGGTGATCGAGCACACGCCGGATCCGAAAGGGTTTGTGGCGCTTTTGTCGCGGTTTGTGAAGCCGGGCGGGTTGTTGATTGTGAACACCGACAACTTCGAGGCCAAGGCCGTGCGGCGGCTGGGCCCGGAGTTTCCCAAGTGGATCCCGCATTCGCACATCTGCGACTTTGCGCCGGCGACGCTGGAGCGGTGCGTGACGAGTGTGCCGGGGTTGACGATCGCGGCTCGGCAGAGCTACACGGCGTGGGAGTTGCTCCTGCGCGGGGCGATGAAGTCGCTGCGCGCACCCAAGCCGGCAGCGGAGTGCTTCAGCCTGAGCGGCGAGCTGGAGCGCGAGATGAAGCGCAAGTACCGGCATTGGGGCCTGCGCTTGACGCTGGCGCACGCGGGCTTCACGCTGACGCGGCGCGACGATCTCGAAGGATCGATGATGTATGTGGTAGCGCGGAAGGCGGGGTAAGTGGCCGAGGGATCGGTTGAAGCGGCGCGTCCGCGCGGCTTGGAGTGCGCACGAAAAAAGGACCGGCGGCGGGCCCGGTCCTCGTGGAGTGTTGCGGTGTGGCGGTCGCGTGCTTACGGCGTGCGGACGCCAGCGACGGCGGACTGCCCGCGGTAACGCTGGGCCGCGGGGGCGCTGGCCTGGAGCGTCGCGGGCACGGAGCTGTTCCAGCTCTCGGCGGCTTGGAGCGTCATCGAGATGTCGGTCGGGCCGTAGTTGACCGGGACGTAACCCAGACCAGCGAGACGGTCGAACTCGCGGTCGCGGTCGGCGTTGGTGGGTTGCTGCCCGCGGCGCGAGGCGGGAACTGGGTAGTTGGCGATGCCGGCCCACACCTCGTGGCCCGGGACGAGGAAGTCGGCCATCACGTGTGGGGTCTGGACGAGGTGCGCATCGGTGAAGGTCGGGGCCAGGACGTGCAGGATGTCGCTGGCGGATTGTTCGGTGACGAAGAGGACGCTCGGGGCGCGGCGTTGCATGGTTTCGAGCCAGCGATAGGCGTCGCCGGGCTTGGTGATGACGTACGCGTCGAGCCCGATGATCTTGGCCCCGACGCGGACGGCCATGTCGAGTTCGAGATTCGCCAGGCGGACGTGCTCGGGGTTGTTGGGGTTGAGCTCCTCGGTGCTGCGCGGGTCCCAGGTGCGATGGACCCGGGCGGCATGGCCCCACCAGAATCCGAACTCGATCCCGTTGTTAGAGAGTTGGCGGAGCTGATCGAAGGTGGCGCTGGAGCGTGCGCTGTCATTGATGCCGGTCATGAACTTGAAGGGGAAGTTGTAGATGCTGTTGTTGCTATAGACGCCCGAGGGGCACCAGATGAGGGCGCGTCGGAAGTTGGTGCGGCTGAGGTAGCCTTGGATACGGGTGACCCAGGGGCCCCAGCCGTTGGTGTCGGGGCGGACGTTGGAGCCGGCGTAGCCGCGGGGGTTGCTGGCGCTGGCGAACTCGGTGAAGGCGATGGGGAGGCCCATGACGGGGCGGGCGTCGCGGGTGTAGCGGACCTGGCCGTAGGTCTGCTGGAAGAAGTCGCGATATGGGGTGAGGGTGGTGAGCCAGTGCTGATCGGGCCGCGCGATGCGGACGGCGACCCTGTACGTGCGGGCCTCGCCGGGCGGCAACTGGCCTAGGAGTTCGAAGGCGGTGGTCCACGCCGCTTGCCCGCGGCCGTTCCAGTTTTCGCCGATGGTCACGCAACGGACGGGGTGGTTGTATTCGAGGGCGGGGTACATGAGCTGGAAGCCGACGGTGTAGTTGCTGTCCTTGAAGAGCTGCACGGGGCTGTAAATGTCGTTGGGCCACTGCCCGATGGCCATGTCGGCGTGGTTGACGAGGGTCTGCTCCTCGACGTCATGGCGGAAGCGGAGGAAGGTGAGATTGGCGGCGAGTCGGGCACCGCCCAGGGCGATCGAGCCGAGCGCGATGGGGCGGTTGGTGGTGTTGCGGAGTTCGATGGTGAGGTCGGCGCCGTCGGGCTGGGCGACCATGCGGACCTGGGCCTGGGCCGGGGTGTCGCGGACGATGGGGTGGAGCACGTCGCCGAAGACGCGGCGGTTGTTGGAAAGATCGGTGATGGTGAGGCGGTTGTCGTTGAGTTCGGCGCGGAAGCGTGGGACGTTGGCCTCGTTGCGCGTGGTGGCGACGGTGGGTCCCGGTGCCGGGGCGGCGGGATTCGAGGCGGGGGCTGGTGCCGGTGCGGCGGGTGGTGCGGCTGGTGGAACTACGGGCTGCCCGCTGTTGAGTCGTTGCTGCTGCTGGGCCGTGGTGGGCCGCCGCGGGCCGGCGGGCTGGGCGAGGGCGAGCTGGCCCATGACGCCGCTGACCGCCAGGATCGCGGGGATGAGGGTCGCGGCACCAAGCTTGGAACGGGTCGCGGGCATGGTGTGGTTGGGACGGTTGCTGTTTCGGGCGATGCTCATGACGCGGGCTCCACGGCGATCCGGGGGTGCCGAACTGGGTCACGTCCAATCTTTGACGATGTTCGGCCCTCCGAAGTTCCCGAATCGAAGAGTCCCGAAGGCAAGCTCAAGGGCTCGCCAGCGGGCCGCGCCGAGTCAGGACCGAGGGCCACTACCCATTCTCGGATACCCCGGCCCAAGTGGTGAGGGTTCTGCGAGCTTGGGGGGTGAAGCTCTGCCGGGCCTGCGGCGCGGGCAAGGGGCCAGCGGCGCGGGGCCGATTCTCGCCCAATGCGGGGCCATCTCGGCGGAAGAAGGAGCCGCCCGAGAACTGTGCGGCGGTTCAGCGGGCGGCTTGCAAATCGACGATCACGGCGAGGTGATCGGAGGACCCCATGTCACGGACGCGGTGGTCGAAGGCGCGGAGGCCGGGCCCGAGGAGCACCTGATCGATCTGGAGCGTGGGCCAGGCGCGGGGCCAGGTGCCGCTGATCCCTCGGCCGGCCTGATCGAAGGCGTTGGCCAGACCCGGGGCGAAGAGGCCGATCGAGCCGGAGCCGCGGGGCAGGTTGAAGTCGCCCAGAACCATGTCGGGCGCGGCGAGCGGCTCGGCACCGGTTTCGAGGTCGTTCTTGCGGATGGAGCCCAGGCGCTGGCTGATCAGCGCCGCCATGGTGCGTTTGCTGTCGACGGGGTCGGAGGGGAGGTCGATGTACCAGACGGTGATGGGCCGGCCGAGCTTGGTGGTGGTGTCGAGCGTGAGGACGTAGAGGTGACCCGGGTCGAGGTCGCGGAAGTAGCGCGGGGGGAGGCCCACGCGCGTCAGGACGCCGTTGTAGAACTCCTCAAAGTAGCGGCGCGAGCGCGTGGTGGGCGGGGGGAGGTTGGCCGGGTCGGTGGGAGCGGCTGGGTCGGCGCCTTTCTGGATGGACACGCGTTGGGCCACGTTATTGAGACCGAGCGTAAAGAGACGCTGGGAGATGATCGGGAAGCGCGACACCGCGATGTAGACCCCGCGACCGGCTGTGTAATACTCCGGCCCCAGCGGCTTGACGGTGTTCTCGTACGACCCCGGCGCGCTCATCCGCGAGGCGAAGAAGAAGACGTCCGGGTCGCACTCGTCGATGATCTGCCTGGGGATGTGCGGGCCAGGCGGCAGGTCCGGGCCCATGGCGTTCCAAACCAGCACACGGAGTCCCGAGCCCTCCTTGGGCCCGGCGGGCCGACCGGTGAGGTAACGCGTCAGGCGGTACTCGAACACGCAGGCGTGTGCGGAGGCCAGGGCCAAGCTCACGGCGACGACCCAGCGGACCGCGCGCTCGACCCGCCCCGCGCGGCGGCGGGCTGTCAGGATGGCGAATGCGGCGTACACAATCACGGCGACCGAGGCGCACGTGAGGAGCAGCCAGGCCGGCGTCCAGTAAAGATATTGCGACCACCAGAAGCGATCGGTGAGCCCGCGGCCCAAGGCCAAGATAACCAGCGCGGCGAGCGCGGCCAGCAGCGGGGCCCAGCGGATAGCGCGCACGGTGAAGTTCATGCGCGGCCTCCGCGGAGTGGCGAGGGGGGCAGTGGTTGGGTGGTTGAGTGGGGAAGGGAACTGGTTAAGTGAAGACGCACTCCGACGTCATGCCTTAGACTCAACAACTCAACCACTTGACCACTTTCCTCGTGGCGATTCCGTTCAAGAACTGCGGGCTTGTTCATCGGCGTAGGCCTGCTCGCCATAGGCGGGATCGTCGTGGAACGGCTCGTCGGCATAGATGGGCTCGCCGAACTCGTCGAGCTCAACCGCGGCGGCGCCCTCTGGGAACATGTGGATGGGCTGCCCCGCCATCATGTACGGCTTCATGAACGTGGCCACCACGTACATCACCACGCTGATGACCAGGAAGCCGGCCGAGACGAGCATGAAGAAGATGGAGGTCTCGCCGCGCGGGAGCGCGAGGATGTTCCCCAGTGCCGCGCCGATGGCGCAGATCCAATACGGGTTGGCCGCGCGCATTCGGGTGAGGCGATCGACGGCCCCGGTGATGACGCCGAAGGTGAGGGCGTAGTAGATGATCCCGATCCACGAGGCCTCGGCCCAGCCGTGGCCGAGGATCCCGGGCCCGAGGTTGGCGCCGAAGGTGTTGAACTGGGTCATGAGGATGATGCCCAGGGCCGAGGGTTTGTCATCGTAGAAGCGGCGCGGGATGGGGTTGGTGATGTACAACTGCAGGCCGTGCAGAGGCATGTAGGCGTAGGGATCGGGGTAGTTCTCCATGATGGCGATGGTGTTGAGGGGGGTATCCTGCCGCAGGAGTTCGCCTTCGACGTTGCGTCGGGAGAGGTCGGGGCTTTTGACGAGGTCGATCAACTGCGAGGCACGGGCGCCGAGGGTCGAATCAGTGAAGCCCAGGGCGCTGCGGCCGGCGTTGTAGACGATCAGGCTGAAGGCAATGACCCCGGCCGCGATGCCCAGCCGCAGGAGCACTTTGGAGCGCTTCTCATAGCGGAGCTTGGCGTAGTACCACACCCAGGGGACGATGAAGAAGACCGAGAGGAAGTCACGCCGCCCGATGGTGTTGGTGATCGATACCAGCACGGCCAGTGCGAACAGCGGCACGAACAGCCCCCACCACACCGGGTTGCGCGGGCTAGAGAGCAGAAGATAGAACGCCAGCCCGGCGGCACACGAGGCCACGGACATGCGCACGAAGAAGAGAATGGCCTCGCCCACCGAGCCGCCGCCCAGGGGGATCGTCCCGACGACCACGGCGGCTAGCGCGAGTGTAATCAGCAGCACGCCGGAGTTGGTGACGGGAAAGGCATATTTGGGGGCGTAGACATCCACCCACGTCCAGCGGTGGGCGAAGTACTGCGTGATCAGGAAGAGCCCAAGGAACAGCGGGACGGCGATCAGGAGCTTGGGAAAGGCTTCGCCGGTGGGCTGGTAGATTGGGGAGCCGAAGCCATAGGGGGCGGCGAGGACGATGGCCAGGCAGTAGAACTGGACATAGCCCAAGAGGAAGAAGTTGCGCCAGGAGAGCAGCTCGTAGGAGCCGGTGACGTACGTCCGGTAAATGAAGAAGAGGATGAAGAGCGTCAAGATCCCGCCCATGCCCATCAGTGCCTGCAACATGGTGGGGTCTCTGGAGAGGGCAAGGAACGGGGCCCAGGCGGCACGAAAACGGCGAGTGCGGCTGCGGCGGCCGAGGTCACACGACCAAGCCCCGCCGAGTTACTGTATGAACCTACTACGACGGGGCTCGGTCGGCCTGATCCGAGGACCCCTCCAGTCGTTTTCGGACATGAGCCCGGCGGGCTTGAGCCGCAGGTGATGATCGGCCTTTGTCCGGATCCCCGGTGTACGGCGATAGTCGTTGGCCCCGCGCGATCGGCGTCGCCGGCTTGGTCCTGAGGGCCGACGCGATCGGGGTAGGTTGGCGGATCACACCGACAGCGCCGAGCCGATGTCGGTGGCACGCAGCTCGGTGCCACCGGCCCGGTTGTACTTAAATCGCTCGGCGCGGCTACCGGATTGGGGCGGAGAGCAGCGAATAGGCAGATTCCCAATTCGCCAGTTGAACTTGTTATCTTCACCTGGAATCTCTCTCAAGATACGCGGGCCGTGGTGTTTTCACAAATGCTCAGCGTGCAACTGCATACGCCCCGCCTCGCCGGCGGTGGCGCACGCACCCCGCGCTACCGACTTCGCTTTCGAAGTCGGTGCTTCGGTCGTGCGTGGGCCGTTGGGGTGCCGACTTGC
>Ga0105046_10002476_pt1 | contig 29141 bp, 22 predicted proteins | sample MAT03_FD_78385 | JGI IMG/M metagenome (GOLD analysis project Ga0105046, IMG submission 78385) | Freshwater microbial communities from Lake Fryxell liftoff mats and glacier meltwater in Antarctica - MAT-03 (megahit assembly) | ecosystem: Environmental > Aquatic > Freshwater > Ice > Liftoff... | reverse complement strand
TCGAAAGAAATATATTCTGCGATAGCATGATTCTCGTTCAGGGCTGAAGCCCGGCTACGCTGTGCTTGTGTCTCCGCCCTGAAGGACGGAGTTATGCAAAAATCAATCTCCCAGTCGATTCTACTTGTGTTTTATAAAATTCGCCCTGAAGGACGGAGTTATGCAAAAATCGCTCTCTCAGTCGATTCTACTTGTGTTTTATAAAATTCGCTCTGAAGAACGGAGTTATGCAAAGGGCTTTAAAATTTTAAAGAATCAAATAAAATTTTCAGAAAATTCATTTTGACTTTCCCATCAAGCCATGGATTTTTTTGAAAAATAACGGAGGTATCGCAGCATAATATATCATTGAAACATATCCTCCCGGCAACACCGGACTACTTTCGTATGATTTTAGCGTGTGATATGGCTTGGATGCGTAGTAATGATGATCGGCATGTCGGCTGAGGTCGATGAGGAAATATCTGCTGATGACTTTGTCGGTTTGCCACGAATGGATTTCGGTAACACGTTCCTTTTCGTTTCGCGATAAGCCATAATGTTCAATGTAGTTGGTGTATTCCAATAAGAAATTTGCGAAAAAGGCTTGTAACAAATAGGCAAGCAACACCATCGGTCCAAAGAGCAGTATCAGTGCCAACCACAAAATTATTTGTAGCATTATAGATCCTATCACATAGTTAAATGGCGACCAGGCAGAGCGGCCCAGACTTTTTAACCGGACGGATTCTACTTTAAATGAACTCTCAATCTGGCTAAAAGTAGAACGGACAAAAAATGCATATAGGCTTTCTCCATAACGAGCAGTTGCCGGATCTTTGTGGGTACCCACCCATTTGTGATGGACTTTTAAGTGATCAATATAAAAATAGATGTTTCCTGTACTGAATAAGAGAAATTGTCCGAGCCCACGCATGAATTTGTTTTTGCGATGAACCAGTTCATGAGCAATTACAATGGCCGATGACCCTGAATTCACTCCCGTGGATATACCAAGCAACAAAAATTGTATCAGGTTGAAATTATAATTTGTGACCGAATAAATCAACGACGACAAACAAAGCACCTGCAATCCAACATGTGAAATCAATAATCCGTCGGGAAACCAATCATCCTCTTCGCTCTCATTGCTCTTGTCGTTGGGTACAAAATTTTCTAGAACAGCTAATATCCCTAACGAAAAAATGGTGTTCATCGCCACCCACCATCCTCCAAGCAAATTGCCGGTAATCACAATAATTCCCGTGGTCAAACTCCATAAGTACTTGTAGTTCCTTTTGCTCCGCATATCACAAATTTAATCCCGAATTAATAAGATTTCTCCTGACTATAAAAATTAATGCTTAAATAAAATTTACATTATTGATTTTCAATTAAATGCATAATATTTCAATATTATATGTTTATACTTATATGTTTGTACATTATGTTTGTATCATACAAAATAACCTATCTTTAAACAAATAAAAAAACAGCTATGAAAAAAGTACTCATTTTATTTGTCGCATTACTAGCTTCGACGCCTACCAAAGCTCAAACTATTTGGATCATAGACCATTCACATTCACAGGTGATGTTTACTGTTTCCCATTTAGTGATTGCAGAAATTACGGGATCATTTAAAAAGTTCAGCGGAAACATCAAATCATCGGAAGCCGATTTTACTGATGCGCAGATTGATTTTACTATCGATGTAAATTCAGTGAATACCGACAACGAGATGCGTGACAATCATTTGAAAGGCGACGATTTTTTCAACGCCGATAAATATCCTAAAATGGTTTTTAAAGGCAAATCATTCAAAAAAGTTAGTGGAAACAAATACCAGTTGACAGGAGAACTTACCATCAGAGATGTTACGAAAACAATAACTCTTGACGTAACTTATGCCGGCACTGTATTGGATCCATGGGAAAATACCAAGGCAGGATTTAAGATTAAAGGAACGATAAATCGATTTGATTACAATCTTAAATGGAACAATTTAACCGATGCAGGCGGTGCTGTTGTTGGCGAAGATGTTGAGATTATTGTTAACCTGGAGTTGGCAAAATCAAAATAATAAAAGGGTCTTTATTTAAAAAAATCCATTTCGCAACTGCGGAGTGGATTTTTTTATGGTGTTTCAGCAGCCCTCAACGGATACAAATTATTGTAACGTTCAACAAAAGAGTACATTTTTTTCCTTTTCAATTTGGGAGTCTCCAAAGCTACAAACTCATTGTAAAGAACTTCATCGCGTTCAAGGAGGGTTTGCAGATTATCTATCGAGTAATCATAAAAATCACCTGTTTCCATATCGAGCAACCGATAGTATGATGTTGCTCGAGTGTCAGTCACCACAGGAGCCATATTTCCTTTAATCACAGGATACGATTCAAGAAAATAGCTGAGTTGACCGAGTAAAGAAATGCGATGAAACTTATTGCCCAAACATACATGCACCACTCCATTTTCGGCGAAACCCCAAACGGAATCGCGGTTCAAACTACGTCGTGCACCGCTTGCATCGGTATAATTGAGAAATTCGGTATTCGACCATTTTTTTAGGGTATATTCAGGGTCGTAGGCTGATTTTGCCACCTGTTCCTTCAGCAAATCGGGCTTTCCGTTTCTGAAGGCAGAAAAAGTGTAATAAACACCATCAGGTGGATATTTAAAAGTTTTGGTAGTGTCATCCTGACCAAAAGCAGGACTAACCAAAAGGGAAAGAATAACAACAAATAGTTTTAAATAATTTTTCATCTTAAAAATAATTGGCTCAAAGATAGTACAAGGATAAAAAATAATAAGGGTTTTGGGAGTGAAATAAACTCCTTAATTTGCACTCACTAAATTAATAACCTTTGACTGAAGTACTTTATTTGTCGTATGATGGCCTCACCGACCCACTGGGGCAGTCGCAGGTGATACCGTATCTTATAGGTTTATCGGCAAAAGGGTTTCATTTTCACCTTATCAGTTTCGAAAAGCCCGAAGCATACCGCAAAGAACACGCACACATTCAGGAATTGCTGAAGCCCCACCCCATTCAATGGCATCCACTCACCTACACTAAAAAGCCTCCCATCATTTCCACCATGCGGGACCTGTTGCGCATGAAAAAAAGAGCAGTTGAAATTGCCACAAAACACAAAGTGAAAATTGTGCATTGCAGAAGTTATGTGAGCGGTTTGGCCGGAATGGCATTGCAAAAAGAGCTCGGACTGAAATTTATTTTCGATATGCGGGGTTTTTGGGCCGACGAGCGGGTTGAAGGAGGCTTGTGGAACCTTTCGAACCCTCTCTACAAAGCTGTTTATCGTTATTTCAAGGCTAAAGAAAAAGAAATGCTTTCGGGTGCCGACTTTGTGATCAGTCTGACTGAAAATGCAAAAAATGAAATTGACGCCCGGAAAATAAGAAACAATAACCAACACCAAATTCAAGTGATTCCCTGTTGCGCCGACCTCGCTCATTTTAACCCCGGGGCAGTTACTAAAGAGGCTGCAAATAAAATGCGTAGCAAAATTAATATCCCTGAAAAGGTACCTGTAATTTGTTACTTGGGTGCAATCGGTACCTGGTACATGCTAGAAGAAATGCTCGACTTTTTTAAAGTTTTTTTGAACCGTTATCCGGATGCTGTGTTTTTGTTCATCACTCATGAACCGTTTAAAAATATCATAGCTCAGGCAACTTTACGGATGATTCCTGAAAAAAATATTATGCATATTGCTGCACGTCGAAATGAAGTCCCCGCAATATTGAGTCTGTGTGATTTGTCTGTTTTTTTTATCAAACCTACCTTTTCAAAAAGGGCCTCCTCCCCTACAAAACAAGGTGAAATTATGGGCATGGGAAAGCCACTAATTTGCAACATGGGAATTGGTGATACTGATTATGTTGTCGACAAATATGGAGCAGGTATCTCTATTGATTTAAATGATCCCAAATCAATGGAACGTGCAGTCGAAAAATATGAAGACCTGAAAAATATACCCGAAGCGAAAATTATTCATGGAGCTGTAGATTTCTATTCTCTGGAATCGGGTGTTGACCGGTATTTTACAGTTTACAAAAAATTGCTGGAATAACAGACTATTTATGGTGATAAGGTTCGTTTTTGATGATGGTAAATGCTCGGTACAACTGCTCCAGAAATATTAAACGAACCATTTGATGTGAAAAAGTCATTTCGGAGAGCGAAATTTTCATCAGCGCTTTTTCATGCAACGCATTACCAAAACCAAAGGCACCTCCAATGATGAACACCATATTCTTATCACCTGTTTGCATCCATTTCTGAACCTGGGCTGCAAATTTCAACGACGAAAATGTTTTCCCATATTCATCCAGCAATACAATTACATCACGTGGTCCAATTTTTTTTAGAATGGCTTCAGCTTCGAGATCCTTCAATTTCTGAGGTGAGGTGGCTGCAGTCCGCTTCACATCAGGAATAATTTCGAGAGTCAAATCTGTATAATGAACCAATCGTTTAAGGTAAAGTTCCATCCCTTCTTCCAGATAACTGAAGGCTGTTTTACCAATCATTAGCAATTTGATTTTCATAATTCAGAAGCGGGTATAAACTTGTTTAATTTTTTGAGCGCCATAATTATTGTTAATAAAGTTGACTAATACCCTGACTTACAGAATCGTACAGCCACCTATTATTTGATGAATCTTCATCACGCAAGTGCTTATAGCTTAAGTAAATAACTATAACTTGTTGTCGTTAAAATACTATTTTTCAAAGCCAAAATAACGGGTATTTGGCTTGATTTTTGCAAATTAACCGTGAAATTAACAATGAAATGAAAAAAGCAACCAAATTATTATTGGTTTTATTGCTTACAGCAGGTTCGGTAGTTGCTTACTTAGATATTTATCAGGATATCAGCAATGCTATCCGTTCCGGTGACGCAAGAGCAGTAGCCAAATTTTTCAGTACTACCGTTGATCTCACCATCCTGAATCAGGAGGAAGTATACAGTAAAGCTCAGGCTGAACAGGTATTAAGGGACTTTTTCTCTAAAAATACTCCACGTACTTTCAACCTGATCCACAAAGGTGTTTCAAAAGAAGGCGCCAAATATGCAATCGGAAACCTGGTAACAGCTCAAGGGGTTCAGTTTCGAACCTACTTTTTCGTAAAGCAATCGCCATCCGGTGAAGTGATACAAGAACTCAGATTCGAAAAACAATAATCAAATACAATAATTTATTAAGAGCCATCGGTTATTCCGGTGGCTTTTTTCATTAGGTGACCATTATCAGTACCTTACAATCAAATTAAACTGCATCTTTGCATTTGGAAACAACAATATGAATATGACAATTGAGGAATTTATCAGATTTTCTCTACAGGAGGATATTGGAACAGGTGATCATACTTCAATGGCATGCATTCCAATAGATTCGAAAGGAAAGGCACATCTGGTAGTGAAAGACACAGGTGTTTTGGCAGGCATGGAACTGGCTCCAATTATTTTCAAAATGGTGGATCAATCATTAGATTTTACTAAAATAATTGACGATGGAACTATCGTGAATCATGGAGATATCGCCTTTACCGTTGAGGGCAGTGATCAATCTATTTTGAAATCGGAGCGGTTGGTGTTGAATTGTATGCAACGAATGAGCGGTATTGCCACCACCACACGTTTGTACGTGGAAAGGCTCGCCGGCTTGCCTGCAAAGGTTCTCGACACCCGCAAAACCACTCCACTTATGAGAAACCTCGAAAAATGGGCAGTCCGCATAGGTGGTGGCATGAACCACCGGATGGGATTGTATGATATGATTCTCATCAAAGATAACCATGTTGATTTTGCCGGTGGAATTATAGCCGCTATAAAAAACGTTCGTAGTTATCTCGAAAAAACAGGTAACACTATTCCGGTTGAAATTGAAACCAGAAATATGAATGAAGTGAAACAGGTGCTGAGTGAAGGAGGTGTGAACAGAATCATGCTCGATAATTTTACCCCCCAACAACTCCGCGAAGCCGTTGACCTTATTGCCAACCGTTATGAAACAGAAGCTTCAGGAGGAATTACATTAGATACTATAAGAAGCTACGGCGAAACAGGTGTTGATTTTATCTCGGTAGGCGCTCTTACTCACACCTTCAAGAGCCTTGATATGAGCCTTAAAGCTTATAAATAATGAGGTGGGTATGGAAAATTCGTGGCTGGCTCGGATACTTCAAAGCAATTATCCATCAGCGTGTCGTTCGTCCATTGTTGCACTTACTTTCCAAAATTAACTACCCCGGCGAAGAAAATATCAGCTTGCTCAATATAGGTACGTTTTTTGTGACCGGAATCCAAAAAGGTGACATACAGGCACGAGCACGTTCCATTTCATTTGATTTTTTTTTGGCAATATTTCCATCTATCATCTTCTTCTTCACTCTTATCCCTTATATTCCAATTGATGGCATTCAGGATAAAATTTTGCTGCTGTTGCAGGAAGTCCTCCCCCCCTACACATTTGAAGCCACTCGCACTACCATAGAAGATATTTTAAATCAACCCAGAGGAGGATTGCTCTCCTTCGGATTTTTATTCGCTTTATATGTCTCCACTAATGGAATCAATTCGCTGATTGAAAGTTTCAATCAGAGTTATCATGGTATTGAAATCCGAAAAGCTTTCCGGCAACGAATGGTATCTCTTTTTTTAACTCTTATGCTGGCTGTAATTGTGATAACATCCATTGCATTGTTAATCATTGCTGAAGTAACTACCAATTATCTCGAACAAAACAACATCCTGAATGCCGGTCCAAGAATTATGCTTTTGCAAATTGGCACTTTCGTGATTCTTATAGCAATGGCTCTAATTATGATTTCGGTGCTGTATTATTATGGCCCTTCGAAAAAGAATAAAAGACCTTTTATTTCGGTTGGATCCGTTACTGCTACCATCCTCCTTTTATTAACCACCCTGGTGTTTAATTATTTTATCGCTAACTTCAGTCAGTACAATAAAGTGTATGGTTCTATTGGAACGCTCATAGTCATTCTCATCTGGATCAACTTCAATTCCCTTCAGTTGATTATCGGATTTGAACTCAATGCTTCTATTGAAAATGCTATGCGAAAAGTATCTGGAAATAAACCATCTAATCAAAAGGAAGGTAAAATCTACCGGTCTATATAGTGTTGAATGGTGCCATCTACTCTTCCAACCTGCACCCAGTTACCATTCAAATCAACACGCTCAATCACATAATAATCAACACCCGATTCCCAATCGCGGTAAGGTGACCATCGAAGTATCGATCTGTTTTCTAAATCTACATAAGAACCAAGCAAAATTGATGATCCCTGCATCCCATCTGTGGTTTGCAATTCACAAAGGTTATTGACTTTAATTTTATAGAAGTAGTAGTTACCTTTTACGGCTGTATTGTAATCGGAATAATTGGTTTCGTTACCGGGAAGTGTAGCAATCAAATCAAAATTCAAATTATTTTTTGACCGGTACAATTCAAAAGTAGTCACTAAGTGAGGTGCGAGAACCGGTGGAGCCCATTCGGTAAACACATAACTATCGTCGACAACAGTTGAACGGATAATATCTACTTTTTGGTTGACCAGAATTCCGGGTGCATCCAGTTGAATAATATCTGACCAGGCCTCAAAGCCCTCCTGACAAAGGTTTACAGCTTTTACACGATAAGCAGCCAACATTCCACAGTAAACTGTTGAATCAATAAAATAAGCCGACTCTTCATCTACCATAGCAATAATGTTAAAGCTACCGGACAAATTATCCTGTCTGTAAATTTCATAACCCCCTGTAGTGCAACCATCGTAAAGATTCCATTCTAAATGCACTGCATTATCAACAATTGATCCTTCAAGGTTAATACTTGTATGAGCATTTTGAAGTTCAATAGGCAACACCGCATCACATTCGGTTACGGCCTGAACTGCATAAGTGTAGGTGCTATCTGAAGTGGTGCCAACAAGGTCGGTGTAGGTGGTAGTAGCATTCCAGCTGGTGCTCCCCGGATTCAAATCGGTATAAACAAGTTCAAATACCGAAAGTGAACTATTATAACGGTATAGTCTGTATGCATTCAAATTGGTTTGAGTCAGATTCCCCCAAGTCACCTCAAGAGCATTTGTATCGGAAACACTCACGCTCTTCATCATTACAGGAAGTGGCAAATCCCCATTGTTCACATTAACAATATTACTCAGTGCAGTAGTCGCATCACATACCCCACCATTGGTAGCAGTAAGAGTCACCGAATAAATACCGGGAATGAGATAGGTAAATGCAGGATCTTCAAGAGTTGTAGTACTGCCGTTTCCAAAATTCCAATTGTATGTTGTGGTACTGTCGGTATTGGTTGAATTATTATTGAACTGAACTACCAAAGGAGGACATCCATTATTTCCGGAAAGCGAGAAGGAAGGCACCGGAGAAGAGGCTACAAAAACCGGATTCTCTGATACCAGAGTATCTTTACATCCTGTTCCATTACCGGTTACCAACGATATATAATAAGTTCCGGGAACGGTATATACATGAACAGGATTAGCATCATATGAAATTGTTCCATCACCAAAATGCCAGATGTAGTTTGCGCTACCTGTTGATTGGTTAAATATATTTACTGTATGAGGAACACATCCCGAGGTGTTGGTAAGACTAAACTGACTCACCGGAGGTTGCTGAACAAATAAAGGAACAGGATTGGAATATACCGATTGACAACCGGTTGTATCGTGTGTTATAAGTGTAACGGTATAGTTGCCTGGAGTATCATAAACATGAACAGGATTCGGGAGCGACGAAGTATTTCCATCACCAAAGTTCCACAGCCAGTTGAATGCACTGATGGATGAATCCTGAAACTGAACCTGCCAAGGGCTGCAACCTGTAGTTGCTGAAACATTAAAGTTAGCAATGCTGCCTGTTATATGAACCAAACCGGGTCGAACCAATGTATCGGAACATCCTGATGAATCGCTTACAATTAGAGTTACATCATATAAGCCCGGTTGGTTATAAATGTGAACGGGATCATTAAGAACAGAATTATTAGCATCACCAAAATTCCAGTTCCATGCTGTGGCTCCAGTTGAGATATCGTTAAAGTTAACAATAGTTGGTGCACACGACACCACAGCATTCAATGAAAATTGCGCATCGGGACCGGTTGATTGAACGTGTGTAATCGGAGAAACTACTTGTGTACATCCTGATGGTGCTGTTACCGTTAGCGAAACAGCATAAGTGCCATTGTAAAGATACGTATGAACTGGAGAAGGATCTGTTGAATAAGTGCCATCACCAAAATTCCAAAGCCATGAACTTACATTGTAGGAAGAATCGGAAATTGTAAATGCAAAAGGTGTACAACCTATTGAATCACCGGCAAAAACCTCAGGGAACATCGCATCAATACTTGGCTTCGATTTTGAACGGATGCAACCATTCACATCAGTCACTGTGAGCGTAATCATTCCAGCCGGTTTTGAGAAGTATTGATGTACCGGATTTTGAAGCAATGAAGTGGCACCATCTCCAAAATCCCACAACCAACTTACAGCATCACGACTGCTATCGGCAAATGTAGCGGTTACAGGTAAGCATTCGGATGATTGAGTATAAGAAAAATCAGCCTGAAGAGCAGGCACAAAAATAAGATTGTTTACAGTAAATGCATCGGAACATCCATCGTTCGTCACTTGTAATGTGACCGAATAAGTTCCGGCAACAACATAGGTGTGTGAAGGATTTAGCTGCGACGAAGCACCCCCATCACCAAAAGACCAACTCCAGGAAACGGCACCGGTGGAATTATTGGTAAACTGAACAGAGGGTGAATAGCAACCATTAGTTGTTGTTACATAAGTGAAAGCAGCGTTGGGCTTGCTAACTTTAATAAGATAAGGCAACGACCAGGTGTTGGAACATCCTGCAGAATCCGTCACCGTAAGTGAAACCTGATAGTTTCCGGAATCGGCATAAATATGAAATGGATTTGCTGTTGCAGAAGTGCTTCCATCTCCAAAATTCCATAGGTAAGAAGAGAAATTCAGGAAGCCACTGGTGAAATAAACAGTATCGTTAGCACATGACCTGCGGGTGCTTGCATTGATAGAAGCGGTTGCTGCAGCATAATAACTTCTTGCCATAAAATCGGTACATCCCAATGAATCGACCACCGACAGGGAGATAATATAATTTACTCCCATGGAACTATAGCTATGAGAAGGGTTGGCTAATGTAGATGTGGTACCATCACCAAAATCCCATGAATAGGAAATCGCATTGGCGGAATTATTTACCATGGTAACTGTTGAACCGGCACAATTATTAGCGTAGTTGATTTGAAAATCTGCTGTTGCACCAGTTAAATAAAATGGAGCCGGTTGAATAATGGTGTCGGTAATTCCATAGTTATCCCATGTAATAAGTGATACAGTATATACCCCGGGATCGGTATAAATGTGAACCGGATTTTCGATTGTTGAGGTATCTCCATCACCAAAATCCCAAAGCCATGCTACTGTGTTAAGAGTAGGGTTTGAAAAATTCATCTCATATGGCACGCAGCTATAAACCGGTTCAGGCACATGAAGTGAATCGTTGCCTCCTCCGGGGAATGAAGTTCCAGAACCAATGGTTACACCGGTATAATTATAGGTAAACGAACATTCGGCATTTGAAATAGTTAGATTGATATTGTAAGGTCCGGGAACAAAATAAGTGTGAACAGGATTCTGCGAGTTGGAGGTTCCACCATCACCAAATTCCCAAAACCATGCAGTGGCTCCTGAGCTGTTTGAATAAAAATTTACAGTCATGGGTAAAGTAGTGTCCGAAGTAGTTGCTGTTGCATTGGCCACTAAAGGAAGAAATGAAGCTGCGTAATAATGGAATTTTGTGTAAGTACATCCATCGGCGGTGGTGATAGTGAGTGTTACACTGTAAAAACCGGGCAATGCATAAACATGTACCGGATGTTGCTGTGTAGATGTGGATCCATCCCCAAAATCCCACAACCATGAAACTGCGTTACCCGACTGATCGGTGAATGTTGCAATAAATGGAGGACATAAAGTTTGAGTGAGATCGAATTCGGCATACCCACCGTGAATAATGTAAATTGCATATGGCGAAACCGACTGCGAACAGTTGTTTCCGGCCGATTGCGTTTGTAGTACCACGTTATAGGTTCCTGCATCGGTATAAGTATGAACGGTATTTTGTAAATTCGATGACGAGCCATCACCAAAATCCCACAACCATGCCGATGTTGCAGGCGAATTATCATACAAGTTAACGGTAAATGGAGCACATGTGGTGATAGGAGTTACCGGACTGAAGTTGTTAACGCCGTTCGAAATGGTAACTTGTCCGGGTAAGGTGTAATTCACAGAACACCCTGATGCATCGGAAATATTTAACGAAACCTGGTAATTTCCTGGTGCTGTGTACGTATGTGAAGGTGATTGCAATACCGAGGTTGTGCCGTCGCCAAAATTCCAGTTATAAACATATACTCCACCACCGTTATGGTTAAAATTTACAGTATGCGGTACACATCCTGCAAGATCATCGGCTGTGAAAGTGGCTTCGGGTTGCGAAACAATTACATTATTGCCTGAAACATACTGCGAAGAGCAACCATAAGAATTAGTTACAGTGAGACCCGTTGTATAAGTTCCTGCCGTAGTATAAACATGCGCCGGGGCGCTTTGAGCGGATGTTGTTCCATCCCCAAAATTCCATACATAACTATAACCGGGAGCCGGGGTAGCACAGGTGAAATTCACATTCAACGGAGCACACCCCTGATTGTTAGTAACAGAATAAATTGAACCCGGACGTGGTAGTGCTGTTAAGTTAATTGTATTTTGATTAACACATCCGTTTGCATAGGTGACTTGAAGATTTACAGAATACGTTCCTGAATTGTAATATGCATGTGCAGGAGCAGGTAGTTGTGATGTTGTGGTATCACCAAAATTCCACGACCATGCAGTAATTCCTGTTGCAGGTGTTGAAAAAGACGCATATACCGGATTACAACTCGTAAGTGGTACAGCAGATTGAATTGAAGGTACCGGGTTGGAACGGATTTCAATGTAAGAAGGCATGGTCACTGTATCGGAACAACCCAGTTGATTAGATGTAATTAATGTTACAGAATAAATTCCGGGTACACCATAAACATGAAACGGATTAGGTAAATTAGAAGATGAACCATCGCCAAATTGCCATTGAAAAGAAATGGCGGATGATGCCTGCGATTGAAATGAAATAGTTTCGTTGGCATTACAGGTAGAAGTAATATTGGCAGAAAAAGTTGCAGCCGGATTACTGAGAATATTTATAAAAGAATTTTTAGACAATGAAGCACTGCAACCTTGTGAAGAATTGTATGCAACCAGTGTAACAGTATACACTCCTGGACTCATATATTGATGTACAGGATTTGTAATTTGACTGGTAACACCATCACCAAAATCCCAGATGCAAGAATCGTAGTTCGAGGAAAGATTAGTAAACGAGATCACACTATTTTCCAGACATTGAGTGGTTGATGAAGCGCTGAAATTAACAACCGGTGCACTTGAGGTGGAAATCATTCCGGTATGAGTTACTGAATCCGCCTGACCTGAAGCGTTACGGGCTACCAGTTTTACCGAGAAAAAACCTGTGGTGAGATAAATATTAACGGGGTGCTCAGAGGTAGAATAGTTTCCATTTCCAAAATCCCAAAACCAGGCTGTAGCATTACTTGAAGTGTTGGTAAACTGCACCGAAAAAGGAATGCATCCTGAGTTTTGTGGGATCGTAAATGATGCAGAAGGGGCTTGGGCATATAAATTATTGATACCGGCCACCGACATCAATAATATCATCATTATCAACATCTTACTATTTTTAAAAAGCCGTTCAATCCGCTCTGGAATCATCACACTTTGGGTTTTTAGGTTACCTTATGAAAGGAGGCTGTATCCTCCAAATCATGGGCATTCTTACGCAGGTATGCAAGAAAAGTTCAATGAATTGTCAAAAATGGTATTGACAAGCCCACCAAATGAGAAAAGACCCTGGAGTACTTGATATTTAAAATATTGATTTTGTGCTTATTAAACAAAAATGTCAAGAAATTCTTTGATAAGTTAAAATGTAAGAATTGCCTTTACCTGAGTTAAAAAGTGGCAATTGATGATATTTGCCGGAATTAATATATTGAGTATGATTTAAAGTCTGGTGTAGATCCTAAATATTACGGAGAGATTTTGGCTGAGGTGAAATTTTAATTTTTCTCTGTATCCCATAAGTTTTTTTCGCTGCAATTGCGCCATGATATAAAGAGTGGCGTTTATTGTTTGATAAACTTTCCTTTAGACAAAACAACTGTGTTTTGAATTAGACACAAACTATAATTTCCACTTGTAAGATTGTAAACATCTAATTCAAATGAATGAGTTACATTATCAATGATAGATGACTTCACCAATTTGCCATTCATATCAAATATTTGAATTTGAGCAGGTGAATTACGTATAAAATCAGAATTTAATTCAACTGTTAGTTTACTCAAAACCGGATTTGGGTAACACTTTAAATTGGAGCTTGTGTTTCCAATTTCATTTATTCCGGTTGAGAGTCCGTATTCCCACAACATATCAACATAATTTGGTGCAGCTAATGCGGTATCGGAACCCATTCCTACATAACCTTTGTTTCCGATGGAAAATGAAACTCCTTCATATAATTTACCACCCGGAAAATCCGGCAATTGAATCCAGGAATTAATATTTGAATCATATTTCCAGAAATCTTTAAAAATTGTGTAGGGTGCCGATGAAGTAGGGTAATTGAAACCCATTCCTAAATACCCATCTGTGCCAAGGGAAAATGAAAATGCTGCAGCTCTGGCTGTTCCCGGGAAAGGAGCAATTGATGTCCATGTATTGTTAGAGGGATCATATTTATAAAAATCCTGGTATATTGAGCTGTTGCAGCTTCCTGCCCCAACATAACCCAATCCGTTGATTGTAAAAGCCGATGCTGCTTGTCGCACACCGCCGGGTAAACTTGCAGTTTGAGCCCATGAATTTAGTACAGGATCATAACGCCAAAAATCATTCTTGCAAGGCGAATACCCTAATCCCATATATCCGAAATTGCCAAGTGAAAATGCAGTTCCTGTATAGCGCGCCGAACCCCCGAAATTAGCAATTGGTGTCCAAACATTGGTTAACGGGTCATATTTGTAAAATGTGGATGTTGCGGATGGAGTCCAGCCGGTTCCTGCATATCCAAAATTGCCAATAGAAAATGCCTTCGCTCCATACCTTGCAGTACCAAGAAAATCAGCCTTTTGGGTCCACACATCTGTTTGTGGATCATATTCCCAAAAATCATCCTTAATACTCGCAGGAAGCGCTCTTCCGGTTCCAACATAAGCTTTATTTCCAATCACAAACGCAAATGGAGAATATGTTGCTCCTCCTCCGTAATTCGATTTTTGAGTCCATGATAAAGTCTGACTAATTGCAACAGGAGTATATCCAACAAACTGAATAACAAAAATTGTAAAAATTAAACATTTTTTTAACGAAATCAAGGTTGATAATTTCATAAGTTATTGTTTTTAAAATAGTTATGCTAAATCTTCATTTTGCTTCCATGTAAATGTAAGTTAGTTTTTTTAATACTACGCATCATTTGCTATGGAATATATTTTAAATAAAAAGGGTGCTCGAAAATTCTTAAATTTGCCATCTATGGCCGGGATCTCTCCGGCTCTTCAATTTTATAAGAAGCATTCTATGAAAACGGTTATACTTTGCGGGGGATTAGGAACGCGGTTAAAGGAAGAAACCGAATACAAACCCAAGCCGATGGTGGAAATTGGCGGTCGTCCAATTTTATGGCACATTATGAAAAATTACAGCCATTTTGGTTTCAATAAATTTGTTTTGTGTCTGGGTTATCGCGGAGATATAATCAAAAATTACTTCATGAACTATGAGATCCGCAACAATGACTTCACCCTTACACTCGGTAATGGCAACATGAAAGTTCACAATTCTCACAGCGAAAATGGCTGGGAGATCACCTTTGCGGAAACAGGTCCATTGTCGATGACAGGATCACGTGTTAAGCAAATTGAAAAATATATTGATGGCGATGAATTCATGCTCACTTACGGGGACGGCGTTTGTAATGTAGACATCGAAAAGCTGCTCACCTTTCACCGCTCACACGGAAAAACAGGAACAGTGACAGGTGTATTGCCTCCCTCCCGATTCGGCGAACTCATTACCAAAGGAGAAAGTGTGGAAAGTTTCAACGAAAAACCACAAGTGCATACAGGAGGTTCTATTAATGGTGGATTTTTTGTCTTCAACAAAAAGTTTTTCGAATATCTTGATACAGATTCCAAATGTACTCTTGAGAGATTACCTCTTGAAAAGTTAGCCAAAGAAGGGCAACTAAACATGTTTAGCCATGAAGGATTTTGGCAATGCATGGATACCTACCGCGACTACGAGTACCTTAATAATTTATGGGAGACCAATAAAGCGGAGTGGAAATGCTGGTAGAGAATTTCACTAACGCAGAGGTACTGAAAAGTTTTTCGGGTAAGCGGGTTTTCATAACCGGCCATACCGGTTTCAAAGGGTCGTGGTTATGTGTGTTGCTGAACCACGCAGGAGCAATTATCAAAGGCTATTCCCTGGCTCCTGTTTATGAAAATTCACTCTATGAAAATCTGGAGAAAAATCTGCATATAGATTCTCAAATCAATGACATCCGCGACAGCGAAAAATTAAAACAATCAATACTAAATTTCAAGCCTGACTTTATTTTTCATCTTGCAGCACAGCCATTGGTAAGATATTCTTATCAACATCCATTAGAAACATTTGAAGTGAATATAACGGGTACGGCGCATGTGCTGGAAGCAATACGTTCATTACAAAATAAATGTACAGCCGTAATTGTCACTACCGATAAAGTTTATGAAAACAATGAGTCAGGATTAGCTTTTAAAGAAAGTGATCCACTAGGAGGACACGATCCATACAGCAGTTCAAAAGCGGGAGCCGAAATAATAACACAATCATATCAACGCTCCTTCTTCCGGGTTGATCAGTTTAACAGTCACCAAAAGGCAGTTGCTACGGCTCGTGCCGGAAACGTAATTGGAGGAGGCGACCGTGCCACCGACCGCATCATTCCGGATCTGGTGAAGGCACTTGAAAATAATAAACCCCTTGAAGTACGCAATCCTTCAGCCATCCGGCCCTGGCAGCATGTACTGGATCCACTTTCAGGATACTTAAAACTTGGTATGTTGCTTAATATCGATCCGCATAAATATACAGGAAGTTATAATTTTGGTCCGTTAGAAAAGGATCAATGTACGGTTAAAGAAATTGTGGAGATGTCGATCCACCAATGGGGATCGGGATCTTACAAAACACCCGAACAAATCAATCAACCACACGAAGCAGAAAACCTGAGACTCGACATTAACAAATCAATCGCACATCTTCGTTGGGAACCAATATGGGATGCTAAAAAGGCAATAAAAAAAACCATCAACTGGTACAAAAACCAACAAATGGAACCAAATAAATCGGCGGAATTGTGCGTGAGAGATGTGATGGAGTTTTATAAGAATTAGAAATTTTGGAAAAAATTACAACAGATAAAAAATCGGAAATCAAAAACGAAATTATGCGTTTGATTTCAGAATATCATAAGGAAGCATTTCCTACAACTAAATTTATTCCCGGTACAACTTCTGTGCCCGTGAGTGGGAAGGTATTTGATGAAAAAGAATTGCAAGCGCTTGTCGATGCATCGCTTGATGGCTGGTTTACCACTGGCCGATTTAATGAAACATTTGAAAAAGCACTTGGAAAATATATTGGTGCATCAAAAGTACTAACGGTTAATTCAGGATCATCTGCGAACCTAATTGCAGTATCTGCATTAACTGATATCACTCTTGGCGAGAGAGCTATAAAAGCGGGTGATGAAGTAATTAGTGTTGCAGTATCTTTTCCAACAACAATCAACCCTTGGTTACTTTACGGAGTTACTCCGGTTTTTGTTGATATTGATATCCCTACCTACAACATAAAGGTAGAAGAAATTGAAAAGGCAATAACACCAAGAACAAAGGCAATAATGGTTGCGCACACACTTGGAAATCCCTTTGATGCAGAGAAAGTTGCAGAAATAGCTAAAAAACATAAGCTGTGGCTAATTGAAGATTGTTGTGATGCCTTAGGCGCCACGGTAAACGGTAAGCATGTAGGTACTTTTGGAGATATTGGAACATTAAGTTTTTATCCGGCTCACCACATTACCATGGGTGAAGGAGGTGCAGTATTTACGAAGAGCGCTAAATTAGCCACTATCATGGAGTCGTTTCGTGATTGGGGACGTGACTGTTGGTGTGCTTCCGGTTGCGACAACACATGTGGCAAAAGATTTGAATGGCAATTAGGTGAATTGCCATATGGATATGATCACAAATACATCTATTCCCGAATTGGATACAATTTAAAAATAACTGACATGCAGGCTGCGTTAGGATTGGCTCAGCTTGATAAACTTGAATTATTTATTTCTGCACGTAAAAAGAATTTCGATAGATTAACAACTGGACTCAAAAAATTCTCTGATAAAATAATTCTACCTGAGGCAACTCCTGGAAGCAACCCTTCATGGTTTGGATACTTAATTTCTTTAAAACCCGAATCAGGTATCAATCGGAATGACTTAATAAAGAAACTTACCGATTCCAAAATTGCAACCAGATTGCTATTTGCCGGCGACATACGGAAGCAACCTTATTTTAAAGATGTAAGCTATAGAAGTTCAGGTGAATTACTAAATACTGAAATAGTACTTCACAACACATTCTGGATTGGTGTAACGCCGATGATTGATGACGAGATGGTGGATTATATAGTTGATGTTTTTTCAAGGGAATTAAATTAAAATTACCTTGACAATGATATCGAATAAAATAATCAAAAAGGATATTGAGGAAGTGGTCCAATCAAACATTCCATGGGATAAATTTAAGAATAAACATATTCTAATCACCGGAGCAAATGGCTTTTTACCGGCATATCTGGTATATTCACTATTAGAAGCAAATCTATTCCATAAATTAAATCTTAGGGTTACAGCTTTGGTAAGAAATTTAGCAAAAGCCAAAATAAAATTTACTGATTTTATTGATAATTCACACTTGGTCTTACTTCATCAGGATGTAAATGAAAGGTTAGAAAATAAAGGATACAATTTCATTATTCATGCTGCGAGTCAAGCTAGCCCTAAATTTTACAGTACTGATCCTGTTGGCACCTTAAAACCAAATATCATAGGAACATCAAATTTACTTGATCTTGCAATAGAAGCAAAAGTTGATGGCTTTTTATACTTTAGCTCAAGTGAAGTATATGGGCAAATTCCTGATTCTGAAAACCCAATTCAAGAAGATCAATTCGGATATCTTGATCCTGCAAAAGTAAGGTCATGTTATGCCGAAAGTAAAAGAATGGGAGAAACGCTTTGTGTAAGTTACTTTCATCAATATGCAGTTCCGGTAAAAATTGTTAGACCATTTCACACTTACGGACCCGGGATGGATTTGAATGATGGAAGAGTTTATGCTGATTTTGTGAGAAATATAATTCAAAACAAAAACATAACCTTAAACAGTGATGGTTCTGCCAAAAGAGCATTTTGCTATATAACGGATGCTACCATTGGCTTTTTCCTTACACTGTTGAATGGCAATACTGGAGAAAGTTACAACATAGGTAATCCGGATCAAGAATATAGTATCAAAAATCTGGCAGAAACACTTGTAGATTTATATCCTGAAAAAAATCTACAAGTCACGGTCAATTCCGAACCTGATATAAATTATGTGCATAGCAAAGTCAATCGCAATTGTCCAAATTGCACCAAAGCCGCATCACTTGGTTGGAAAGCAACTACAACCATTCAAGATGGATTTCAACGCACAATAAACAGTTACCAATGAATCTACAAGAGTTAAAGAATAAATTTTCTAATGGCGAACTGACCAAAAACGAATACATTGATTTGATGTATCATCAACACAGTTTAATTTTTGAATATTCAAATTTTATTAAGAACACAAATCTAGATTCCATAGAAATAAAGGATGATTTGATGATCGCCAAATTTCGTGATTCACAAATTCGGTTTATTTGCATTCCAGGCGATAAAAGATTGGCCCCTCTTGACACCTTAAATTTTGGTGAATATGAAAGAGCTGAACTTGATATGCAATACAGATTAATTCCTACATCAGGCACTATTATTGATGTCGGAGCAAATCTAGGTTGGTATTCCATGCACATAGCAAAATATCATGAATCATGTAATGTCCATGCTTTTGAACCAATACCAAGGACATTTGAATTTCTAAACAAAAATATTCAACTCAACAAGTTAACAAATATCAAAACCTATTCCTTAGGACTGTCTGACCAAAAAGGAAAGTTGGATCTGTTCTTTGATCCCTTGCTTTCGGTAAATGCTAGTTTGCAAAATGTTTCCGAAAGTAAGAACGTACAAAAAATAACTTGTGCGATAGATACATTGGATGATTTTTGTCAAAAGCATAACATTGTCAACATTGATTTCATAAAATGTGACGTTGAAGGGGCCGAATTATTTTCTTTAAAGGGATCTAAAAGAATTTTAACTGATTTCCAACCAATAGTATTTTGCGAAATGCTCCGAAAATGGGCAAAGAAATTCAATTATCATCCCAATGATATTATAGATTATATGTTAGAATTAAAATATCATTGTTTGGTTATACGTGGCAAGAAACTGGAGTTTATAAATTTAATTACAGACGAAACAAAAGACACCAATTTCATATTTCTTCATTCATCCAAACACAAACAACAGCTTATTGACTTTATTAAATAATTATCAAATGTCTCAAAACACAATAGAATTTAGCAAGGAGATAAGGTCTGAGACTTTAAAAATGGTCTACAATGCAAAAGCTTCTCACATTGGAGGTGCATTTTCAATGGCGGATATTCTGGCAGTTTTGTATCACAAAATTCTAAATATCGATGCAAGAGACCCTAAAAATCAAAATAGAGACCGATTCTTTTTATCCAAGGGTCATTCCTGTACGTCGTTGTACGCTACTTTGGCTTTAAAAGGCTTTTTTTCCATGGAATTACTTGATACCTATTCCAGGAATAACAGCATTTTACTTTCACATACAAGTCATAAAGTACCTGGAGTGGAGTTGAGCACTGGAAGTCTCGGACATGCGTTAGGAGTTGCATGTGGAGTTGCGCTGGCAGGTAAAATAAAAAAATCTAAATGGAGAGTATTTACTCTTTTAAGTGATGGTGAACTTGATGAAGGCTCTAATTGGGAAGCCATTTTATTTGCACCCCAGCATGAATTAACAAATCTGACTCTTATTATTGACTACAACAAGATTCAAAGTCTTGGAAATGTAAAAGATATAATAGATTTGCATCCACTAAATGAAAAATTTAAAGCATTCAACTGGAATGTAATTGAAGTTGATGGTCATGATCATGAAGCATTACATGATGCATTACATGATGCTTTTAAACCGAATCTCAGCAACAAACCTACCGTAGTTATTGCACATACGGTTAAAGGCAAAGGTGTTGATTTTATGGAAAATAAATTACTATGGCATTATAAATCACCTGATGAAAAACAGTTTATTGATGGCATGAATCAAATACAATCAAAATGAGAACAGCATTCATAAACCAACTATTGGAAGAAGCTACAAGTGATGATAAAATTTTTCTAATTGTAGGTGATTTAGGATTTTCAGTTGTTGAACCTTTTAGGGAGAGATTTCCTGAAAGATTTCTAAATGCGGGAGTTGCTGAACAAAATATGACTGGTTTGGCTGCAGGTCTTGCCATGGAAGGATACACTGTTTTCACTTATTCTATTGCAAATTTTCCAACGCTTCGAAGTATGGAACAAATACGTTATGATGTTTGCTATCATAATTTGAATGTTAAAATCGTAGCAGTTGGTGGAGGATATGCTTACGGATCATTAGGTGCATCACATCATGCTACGGAAGAATTAGGAATGCTAAGGACTATACCCAATTTAGTAGTTTGTGCACCTGGTGATCCTACCGAGGCTAAAATCATCACAACACAATTATGTAAGCATTCAGGACCTGCTTATATCAGACTTGGAAAAGCAGGTGAACCTGATGTCCCTTCAATTTCCAATGCTTTTTCATTTGGAAAATGCAATAAGGTACTAAACGGTAAACAAACTGCAATTTTGTCAACCGGAGCAATGCTAAAATACTCATTTGATCATATCAATGACAATCATCTTAGTTGGGGATTGTATAGCTTTCCCTATATCAAACCTATTGACTTAGAAGCTTTGTTGGAAATAGCTGAAAACTATGATTCAATTATTACCATTGAAGAACATCAGCGGCAAGCTGGTTTTGGTTCTGCTATACTTGAATCATATCATGATTTATTAGAAACTGGTAAATTACAAGATATTCCAAAAATAAAACGAATTGCCATTCCAGACATTTTTATTAATGTTGCCGGAACACAGGAGCACCTAAGAAAACTAGCAGGAATAAAACTTTGAGTCAACTAAGTTTCGAAGAATGACAAAACTCTTAACAATTTCAATTCCAACCTGGAATAGAGAACTTTTACTTAAAGAGTTACTATTTGATTTAACTCAACAAATCACTCAATTCTCACTGGAAGATTCAATTGAAATTCTAATCTCTGATAATAATTCTGAGGATAATACATGGCAACTCATAAATGACTACCAATCAAAATTTAACTTTATAAGTTCCAACCGAAATTTATCAAATGTAGGGGCTAAATCTAATGTCCTAAAATCAATGGAACTTGCGCATTCAGAATTTGTTTTGTTCCTCGGTGATGACGATCGAATTAGAAAAGACTGCTTACCGGAATTATTGAGTATTTTAAAAGGATCTTCCAATTTAGGAGTATTAGTAGACATCAGTAAATATAAATATAAAGAGCAGTTAAAGCCAGGTTATCAGGAATACTCTACATTCTTAGAAAATCTCTACTGGTATATGGGCAATGCGGGATATTTTGTGTGCAGAACAATTTTTTTTAAAAGCTTGCTTCAAAAATATGGATATGATTTTTTTAATGAATGCTGGCCACATACTCAAATCATGATCCTTGGAATGGTTAATTCTAATCAACAACCATTTGCAAAGGACTTAATTATTCCAATCGAAAGTAAACATGATCAAGTAATGTTATATTCTTCATATTATTTATGGAGGACTTGTGTTTACGACTTGTTAATATCAATCAATGATATCAAATCCTTAATACCTTTAGAAATATTCAATGCCTGCCGACATCAAATGAAAATCGGAATTAGACAAAATTTTCTGAACATATTGCAGTGTGGTGTGTTCGTGGATGATTTAGATATTAAAAGAAGAACAAGAAATGATATTCTCAATAAGTTAAATTTATTTTCCTTAAAGGAAATAGTTTATTTAATATTTATCACCTTTGCACTCTCTTTACCAGGATTTATTTCTAAATTTTTCTCTAATTTATTTATTGGGTTAACTAAAGGAAAATCTGGGTTAGCTAAAAAGAATACATTTGTTAATACCGAGTTGCTCAAAAAGAAATTGAAAAGTGAAAGAATTATGCAAATCAGAAGTCTGGAATTTGAGAAATAACATTAATCAAAATTTTAGCAATTGGATATGCCGGACATAATATCTTTATAAATTATCTGGCTATAAATTTAATGATGTTACCATAAAATGAAGTCTATCAAATGATAGATAGAATACACTGTACTTAAAGCAAATATTGAATAAGTTTTAGCAGCAATTTAAGATTAATACCTTACAAATTTTTTCACCGTATACGAATCGGCAGCTTTGATAAAATAAATTCCTGATGAAAAATCCGAAACATCAATAGTTTTTTTGAAGTTGTCTCCTGAAATTTCATTGCATTCTATTGCGCGAATTTTTTGACCATATACATTGTATAATTCCAATGTGATATTTTTTTGCTCTGCTCGATTAACCTGGATTGTCAAGAATGAATGTACAGGATTTGGATAAACAGATATGAATGCATCATTGTTACCTTGATCATAAATGCCAGTTGGAGTAATAATATCAGTTCGAGCTATATTGGTTACAACAGCACTATTGAAATCAAAGAAAATAAATGCTTGACTAGTAATGGAATCTCCAACTACTAAATTTGTTTTGGGCTTTATTTTGTATCTGATAAAACCATGGCTCATGGGCTCATTAACATTACTATCGGCAAGCAAGATGTTTTCAAAAAGAAAACGCATCGAATTCTCCAACGGCATCCAATTGATTGTTGCAGGATGAGAGGAAGCAACAAATTCAAGCGTATTTAATATGAGTCCCATTGTATCAATTGGATTCATCACCCTTACAGTAAACGCAGTATCATTACCTGTATTCTGGAAACGGATGAGGTATTCCAACTCAGGTTGGTTGGGCACTTGGTAATCGTATATAAAACTCCTATTTACTAAAATGTCATTCGGGTCAAATGATCCAGTTACTAGAATCTCAAAGAATGCTGTGTTACATGTTGGGTTGGCATCACCAATTATAGGAAGAATTAGTGCACTTGAATTAATCAAAGTTCCAATGGTTAATCCTAAATCCACGCCAACTGTTATCGTGAATTGCCCGGTTTGGAAAGGGGATATATTTCCAACTGAAAATACAATCGAATCAGAAGTAACCGAAATAGGAGTTAATGATGAAGTCGAATAAGAAACATTGGTATCAGGATAAAACACCACTGTTCCATTAAGTGTTGTATTTCCAAAATTCGAATAACTTAAGACATACATCCCATTCATGCCTGAACGAAAGTTACCTGTTGGAGTAATTGTTAAACACAAATCATTAAGTATTCCCGCTGCCTGAAAAGCAAAATCATTTAAAGAATCAATTTGCAGCATCGAACTAAAATTGACACTATAATTTGATGGAGTAACTGAAAAATTTGTAACCATATCAAGAGCCATTATTTCATAATCCCCGGTATCATCAACAGCTAATGAATAAAAACCATTCTGATTGGTGAATGCAATATTTCCAGTTGTAGTTTCAATTAATTTTTTATTTGTCAAAGAAGGCTCAATGCTATCTTGAATATTGTCGTTATTGAAATCTGCAAATAAATTACCTTGAATCAAATTGAAATCACCTGCAGGTTCAAAGACCCATACGTCATCTGTAAACAATGGAACTTGTGGAGTTCCATTAGATCCGAGGCCAACATACCCTTTGTTGTTTATTGCAAAATAAAAAGTATGATATCTTTCTATTCCTCCAAAATCAGCTTCTTGGCTCCACGAATCACTGGTAGGATTATATTTATAAAAGTCCGTTTTATAATTCACATCAAAGCCTAAACCCACATATGCTTCATCATTTAAAACAAAAGCTGAACATCCTCTTCTCGGTGTACCGGGAAATGGAGATTTTGAAGTCCAAGTATTATTCACAGGATCGAATTGCCAAAGATCATTATAGTGTGTAGGTTGATTGTAACCTGTGCAAGCATATCCCAAATTGTTAATTGCAAAACCAATTCCACCTTGGCGGTTCCCTCCGGGAAAATTTGCTTTTTGTACCCATGTATCTGTTGCCGGTGTATATTCCCAACAATCATCCAAAGCACCACCATCCCATCCACCAACAATATATCCGGAATTTCCAATTGTAAACCAAGTGCTCGAATATCTTTCTCCACCCGGAAAGGTCGCTTTTTGTATCCAAATATTTGTCAATGGATCGTATTCATAAAATTCATCGTGATATGCCAAATCAAATCCTAATCCAACATAAGCTTTATCATTAATAACAAATGACGCTTGAGAACATTTTTCACCACCGGGATAACTTGCTTTTTGCATCCAAACATTGGTAACTGGGTCAAATTCCCAGAAATCACTTTTGAAAATGGTTGTAGAGGTACGACCTCCACCTACATATCCTTTGGTTCCGATTGAAAAGCCGAAAGGTACATCAGTTGCACCACTGCTATAAATACTGGCTTGATTCCATGAACCATTTGCTAAGCAATTGACATTCAATGAAATAATAACTAAAAAACTCATTAAATTTTTCATGGAGAAATATTTAGATTTGATAATCAATTAAATTTGAAGATAAATGTATAGAGATTTATGTGATAAAAAAAATTTATGCAAATAATATAGAATTGCTTTGAAAATTATTTAAAAACCCCTAACCCCATTCCCCCAGCACCGCCAACCTCCAAACCAGTGTAGCCTTTGAGTTATCGCCGGCTTTGTAGGCTTTAAAAATTTGGGAGGCTTTTTGTTTATTGATGAAATCGGGCAGTTTTTGGTCGTTTTCCATTAAAAATTTGAGTGGTCCCCGAAGCCATTTGTTTTCGCCCGGTGTAACGAAGCCTTTTTTGTCTTTGCGTTCATAGATAGCTTTGGGAAGGACATTTTTAAGGGCTTCGCGCAGAATGTATTTGGTCTCTGTTTTGTGAATTTTATCATCATCGAGAAGGCCAAAACAGAATTCCACCAGCCGGTGATCGAGAAAGGGCACTCTGGATTCTATTGAAAATGCCATCGAATTACGATCTTCGTAGTGGAGCAATGAGGGTAGACTGGTGGAGAACATCAAATGGTATAAAAACTGATCGAGTCGTGTGCCATCCACATCTTTAAGTTGAAACGGAACATCATTACTTTCGGTATTCATCATAAACGGATAATACTTCCGGTATTCGAGTTCATACAGACTTTGTTCGCTCTTCATGGATGCAAGCAATGATTTCAAAAAGTGTGCACCCATTTTAGGAACTGAACTACCGATGCGTTTGTTCACATCTACAGTTTCAAACAATGAACCTACCACATCAAATCTGTTGAGCATCCCTCCTATTAAACGGTAAAATGAGTGCATATATCCGGCAAGAAATTCATCAGAACCTTGTCCGTCGAGGACTACTTTGATACCGTGCTTCGAAATTAACTTCATTAAAAAATACTGCGAAATAAAAGAACTTCCCGTTGCAGGAACATCAGAATGGTACAATGCTTTATGAAAATGTTCTGCTACTTCGGTTTCGGTAGGAGAATAATAATGAGGTTCAATAGTTGGATATTTCTTAATTACCTCATTAATAAAAGGCCGTTCATCCACATCACCTTCACCCTCGTAATAAATACTAAACGACTTATAAATTTTTCCCGGATTTTGTTCCTGTACCAAAGAAACAATTGCAGAGCTATCGAGACCGCCACTCAAACAACTTGCTACAGACACATCACTTCTCATGTGAATTCGAATACTATCGCTAAACAACCGGTAAAATTCATCACTTTTTTCCTTAAAGGACATTTTTTGATAGCTACCGGTTTTGATATCCCAGTACCGCTCCACCTTCAAACCATTTTGATTGAGTGTTAGATTGTGTGCAGCAGGAAGCGCTTTGATGCAATTAAAATAGGTCTCATCAAAATAGCTTAGCCATCCCATCTGCAATCCACGTGCAACCTGATTCTCATTGATATCATTTGTAAATAAGGGAGATACTTTGAGTGTTTTTAGTTCACTGGCGAAATAAAATCTGCCGGATTGAAAAATATAATTGAAAGGCTTTATTCCAAAACGATCACGGGAGGCAAACAAAGTTTTTTTATTCTTATCCCAAATAATAAAAGCCCACATACCCACAAAACGTTGCACACAATCGGTTCCCCATTCTGCGAAAGCATGCAAAATAACTTCCGAATCGGAATGATTTACAAAATGATGACCCTTTTCTTCAAGTTCCTTCTTTAGCTCTATATAATTATAAATTTCGCCATTATATATCATCACAAAATCCTTATAATGCATAGGCTGGTTGGCAGCTTCGCTAAGATCGATGATACTTAAGCGGTTGTGACCAAGAAAAATTACATCATCACTCCAAACTCCCGTAGCATCAGGACCCCGGTGGTGCTGAATAAGAAGCATCTTCTCCAATAACTGTTTGTTATCAGCAGGAGAATTTGTTTGATCAATTATGCCGGCTATTCCACACATAGGGGAAATATGAATGATGTGCTAATTTGCTGATATGGTAGTGAATAATAGGATAATGGGGTAATAGGATAATGTGATGAATTGCTGATGTGATAACTAACCCACTCGCCCACTTGTTCTATTATTTTACCCAATTCTTTTTTTTTCAAAAGTAGCAAAAAACAACATACTAATTAAACCAAACGGCATACCGCTGACGGCGTAATTCAAGGGCAAGCTTTTCCTCCATTTTAAGTGCCTCAGCCTGAGTACTCATTGGATCGATGTGGTTGTAAAGACTCGGTCGTAAATATAGACCATATTTTTGTACGATGTTGGAAGAAAGCTTATGTCCTTTAGCATTGACATAACCCTTCTTGTGCTGCTCAAATCGCTCCTTTGGTGTTTTACTGGTCATGCCTACATACAAACACTCCAGCACCCCATTAAACTGCGGATTTGCTAAACGGAATTTAGTATTTTCGGTAAATACTTTTTTTGATAATTCTACTACGTAAACGCAATACATGAATGAGAGAATTTGGGAATGGGGTAATTTTATAATGTGGAAATGTGCAAGTATGTTAGATTATTAATGTGCCAATGTTACTGAAAACAAAATGTAAACTGATAAAGTTAAATACATAATATTACTTACCAAAAGTACCAAGCAACTAAGTAACTAAGAAACTAAATTTCTAAAAACTAAGAAGCTAAAAAACTAAGAAGCTAAGAAGCTAAATTTTCCAATATCTTCTCCACGGTAAACTCCGCCGCCTTACCATCACCAAACACCGGTTTAAAATTCAATTTTGTTTCCGGTTTTTTGAAATAATAATAAGCACTTTCAATGGCGTTGCTGTCGGCATCGGCGAGTTTGGCGCAGCCGTTTTGGACGAGTTCAACCCAGGGTGTTTCACTTTGTAGGATGATGCACGGTTTTTCGAAATAATAGGCCTCCTTTTGCACACCCCCCGAATCGGTAATAACCATTTCACAATTTGCTTCGAGTGCAATCATGTCCAGGTAAGATGCAGGCGGAATAATTTTAATATTGGAATTTTGAGTGAGTCTCTGTTCCAACCCGGGTAGCGAACTTAACATTTTTCTGGTGCGGGGATGCAATGGAATAACAAATATAGCTCCTGCTACCGATGACAAAGAATCAAGACTGTTGAAAATATTAACTAATCGGGATGGATCATCGGTATTATTGTTACGATGAATTGTAACAAGTGAATAGTGACCCGATGTTAAATTATGTGCTTCAAGAATCTTAGATTCATTTAAAGCGACTTCCTTAAAATAAATGCTATTATCATACATAATATCACCACACAATATCACTTTCGGATTGTCAACATGATAAGGGCCTTCATTATTTTTAGAAAATCCTTCGTTGTACAAATTATCGGCACCGGTTTGAGTAGGTGTAAAAAGTAACGTTGAAACATGATCGCACATGATCCTGTTAATTTCTTCAGGCACTTTTTTGGTGAACGATCGCATTCCGGCTTCTATATGTACAATGGGTATACCGAGTTTCGAAGCAGCCACAGCTCCGGCGAGCGTTGAGTTGGTGTCGCCATATAAAATTATTGCATGAGGTTTTTCCTTTATCAAAACCTCCTCAATAGCAAAAATCATTTTCGCCGTTTGCTCTCCATGGCTCCCGGAGCCTACGCCGAGATTATAATCTTCTTTAGGAATTTGCAGCTGCTCAAAAAATACCTCCGACATTTCCTTATCGTAGTGCTGTCCGGTATGCACAATCACCTCTTTCACCCTATCGGAAAAATGAGTACGAATGGCGCGGCTGATTGCAGCAGCTTTTATAAACTGGGGGCGGGCACCGATGATGGTAATAATTTTCATGTAACGAATCCCTCAATGTAACGAATTACGAATCCCTTCGGGTACGAATCTACGAATTACGAATGAGAAATTCTACTAAAAGAATTTAT
>Ga0105046_10002475_pt1 | contig 29153 bp, 29 predicted proteins | sample MAT03_FD_78385 | JGI IMG/M metagenome (GOLD analysis project Ga0105046, IMG submission 78385) | Freshwater microbial communities from Lake Fryxell liftoff mats and glacier meltwater in Antarctica - MAT-03 (megahit assembly) | ecosystem: Environmental > Aquatic > Freshwater > Ice > Liftoff... | reverse complement strand
GTTATGTCAGGCGTCGGCCGGTTCAGGGCCTGTGTCGGGAGCGGCGGCGCGATGGGCCACGGACATCACCTTCACCCTGTCGATGCGGCCGGCGGCGATCGGCGCATCGCCGTTGCGGTCGCGGTCAATCTCGGCCTCACGGTCGCCCAGGTGATCGGCGGCGTGCTGTCGGGCAGCCTCGCGCTGATTGCGGACGCGCTGCACAATTTCTCCGATGCGATCTCGCTGATCATCGGCTTCGCGGCGCGGCGGATTGCGCGGCGGCCCGCCGATCAGGCGATGACCTTCGGCTATGGCCGCGCCGAAGTGGTGGCGGCGCTGATCAATTACACGACGCTGATCGTCGTCGGGGTCTATCTGGTGTTCGAGGCGGTACTGCGTTTGTTCGACCCGCAGGGCGTCGACGGCAGGATGGTGGTCTGGATCGCGGGCGTGGCGCTGGTGGTCGACGCTGCGACGGCGCTGCTGACCTATTCGATGTCGAAAACCAGCGTCAACATCCGTGCGGTGTTCCTTCACAACGTCGCCGATGCGCTGGGGTCGGTCGCGGTGATCGTCGCGGGGACGCTGATCCTGCTCTACGACTGGTGGTTCATCGACCCGGCGGTGACGCTGCTGATCGCGGGCTACATCCTGTGGCAGGCGTTCGCCGAGATCGGCGGGGCGATCCGCATCCTGATGCTGGGCTGTCCGACCGGGCTCGACGCCGGCGCTGTCGCCCGCGCGCTGTCCGAGGTGGCGGGCGTGCAGGACGTCCATCACGTCCATCTGTGGGAGATGCAGGAGCACTTGCCGGCGCTCGACGCGCATGTCGTGATCGAGGCGGGACGCTGGACCGAAGCTGACGCGATCAAGGCCCGGGTGAAGGCCGCGATGGCGAGCCGCTTCGGCATCGGGCACACGGCGCTGGAGCTGGAATGCGCCGGGCACGCCTGCGGCGACGCGCGGCTCTTCGGACACGCGTGACGACGCGGGCGCGACGCTCGACCGGCGCTTCGACGCGGCGCATGGACATCGCCCTTCGGGGCCATATCTGTCCGGGGTCGCCGTCGTTCCGAGGCTCGACCGATGCTGTTCGTACTGACCCCATCGACCATCGCGAACCCCGACAGCCTGCGCACGGTGCGGACGCCGAAGCAGGTGCTCGGCCGCGGTTTCACCATTCGTCCGCGCGGCGGATTGGCCACCGCGGTGTTCTGGCGGCTGGTGCTCGAGCAATCGCTGACCCGCTATGTCCTCGCCCTCACGCCGTTTCCGCTCGCGATGCTCGTGTGGCCCGAGCTGGCGCTGCCGATCAGCCAGGCCCCGGTACTGATGTTCGGCCTCATCCTCTACATCGAGTCCAACGTGCTGTCGGTGCCGACCCCCGACAAGCGCCGCGCGCTGATCGAGTCCGTCGACGCTGCCCGCGGGCTCGACCTGCTGCGCGCCCGTGCGCTCACGTTACTGACGCGGATCGCCGCCCGCCGCGACCTGACGGACGGGACGCTGACGCTCGTCGTCGAACAATCGGCGATGGCGCGCGTGCGCCCCTTCACGGTCGTGTCGCTTCAGCACCAGGGCGAGACCGCGCAGGTTCTCGATCTCGACCGCGAGGAGACGCAGATGCTGGCCGAGCGCCTGTTCGACGAGGATCTGAGCGAGGCCCTGCTCCACCGCATCAATCTCGCCGACAACATCTTTCTACGTGCGACGCCGCTCGAGGCGCGCAGCGTGTCCGCCCACGCCCGACTGAAGGCCCTCGCCGACCGCGCGCCGCTCACCTTGCGAGGCTGAGCACCCGCCCGAACGGCGGCGGCTGGCGCGGGGCCGGTCCCGGCACGGCCCAGATCACCGGCGTTCGCCCCGGCGCCGGTCCGAACGGTCCGTCGAGGTCGGTCAGGACGACGATGATCGCCGGATCGATCCGCGCCGCCGCGGCGATCATTGGCGCGAACGACGTGCCGCCGTCCCGGGCGAAGTCGATCCCCGTCAGCTCCCGCTCCCAGTCGGCGCCCCGCATGACGCGCTGCGAGCGCACCGTCTCGTCGAAGACCAGCACATGCACCTCCGCCCCCGACCGGCGTCCGATGCCGGCGACCTGCGCCGCGAACAGCCCCAGCAGCGCGTCATCGACCGACCCCGAACAATCGAGCCCCACGACCACCCGCGGCGTCGCGCGCTCGGACAGCATCGCCGGCTCGAACGCCGGCGCCGCCGTCCCCTCCCGGCGCGCCGCGTCGTCGCGCGCGATCCATCGCCGGGCCGGCCGCCCGTGCGACAGCCGGGGCGCTTGCGTCACCGCCTTCGTCACGAGGCCGCGCAGCACGACCTCCCACGGGGTTCGCGCCTCGGGCAGATCGGCGAGCCGCCAGCCGAGCGCCCCGATCCCGGTTCCCGCCCGCCGGCCCGCCTCGAAGGCGCGCGCGACCCGCTGGCGCCACTCGGCCTCCTCCGCCGCCTCGCGCCGCGCGGCCTCCGGGTCCGCTCGCCCGCTCGCCACGTCCTGCGCGAAGCACTGGCGCAGCGCGTAGGTTCGCGTCCGCTCCGCCGCCGAGACGGTTGGCGCACGACCGTTCCGGTCGCCGGCCTTTGCGGCGCGGCCGGCTCCGGACGCCGTCAGCCGGACGTAGAGCGCCTCCGCGTCGTACCGCACGACGGCCGTCTCGGCCGTCAGCCGCTCGCCGAGAGCCTCGGCCAGCAGCTCGACCACCGTCACGCAAGGCCGGGGCAGCGCGTATCCCGCCAGCAGCAGCGCCTCGTTTATCAGCGCGTCCGCCGCGACGTTGAACGTCGCCTCGTCGAACCCCGCGCCGAAGCGACGCCACATCGCGGCGGCGCGCGGCGCGTGGCGGAACGCGACATGGAGGATCAGATGCGCGGCCAGCCCCACCTGCTCGTGCGGCGCCAGCGTCGCGAAGCCCGGCCCGTAGGTGATCGTCGCGCCGTCCGTCCACGCCGGTGGCTCAAAGGCGCCGTTAGGTGGTGGGAATGGATCGGGGCCGCCGTCCCGGTGGCGACACCAGAGCGCCAGCGCGGCGAAGGCGGGGTCGCGCTCGCCGAGCATGCGAAGCGCGCGGGTCGCGCGGGCGGAATGCCGCTCCCCGGTCATTCGAGCCCGAGCGCCGCGCGCTCATCGGCATAGGCGCGCCAGTCGCGCGACTGCAGGAACGCCTCGCCGAGACCCGCCGCCAGCCCCTTGCGTATCAGCATCTCGAAGCCGTAGGTCGCGAGTTCCGCCAGCGGCATCCGGCGGAACGCCGGCTCGGGGCGCAGGTCGCCGAGGCGCCGCATGTCGGCCATGATCGCGATCGCGCGTTCGACAGTGGACGCGTCGAGCACGCCAATCAGCCCGTAGATCAGCGCGTTCATACCGTGCATCGTCGCGGGGTACATGGCGATGCGCGTCCGTGCGTCGGCGGCCAGCATCTCGGTCACCTGCACGGTCGCGGCGATATCGTCGGCGACGAGCGCGAACTCGGCGGCCACCGCCTCGCCGACGGTGCCCGCAACCATGATGTCGCGGATGCGGCGGTCTGGCGCGGCCCCGAGGATGTCGCTGACGCGTTCCCATGAGCGGGGGGTGGTGGCGATCATCGCGCCGGCCGCGAGCGCGCTCTCGGTCGTCTCCAGCAGGTCGGCGCGGGTCCGGATGAAGGCGGTGACCGCGGGGTGCAGGCCGCGGGGGGCGGCGTAGTTGTCGAGCCAGTCCACCGGATCGGCGCGGACGAGCATATGGATCAGCCGGTCGGAAAGCGCGGTTCCCATCTCGAAGGCGATCGCGCCGTCCTCGACCGCGTTCCCGGCGGCGACGATCAGCACGCAGTCGGGCAACGCGTGACGACCGATCCGGCGCTCCTGGAGCAGGCCATAGACGGTCGGTTGCACATACGGCGAGGCGGCGGTGAGCTCGTCGAGGAAAAGGATCGCCGGTCGACCTTCGTCATCGGGCAGATCCTCGGGGCGATACCAGCGGGTCTTTTTCGCCGCATGGTCGTAATAGGGCAGGCCGCGCAGGTCCTGCGGCTCGATCGTCGTCAGCCGCACGTCGTAAAGTTCCGCGCCGAGTTCGGCGGCGCGTTCGCGCACCAGTTGCGACTTGCCGACCCCGGGCCGGCCGTGGAGCATCCAGGATGCGGTCAGGCGCCCGGCCGTCTGCGCCCGCCACCCGGCGCGCAGCGTGGCGAGCGCCTCGCCGGCGGAAACCCGCATCGCGTTCACGCTCATGCCTAAGGACCTTCTTCTCGCTGCGTTGCGTGTCGCAGGATCTGGGCGCGAAGGTGCGGCTGTCGAGGGGAAAGCCGAACGGGGGTTGAAACCGCGCGCGGCATGGCGTTCTGCTCGGCGTCGAATTCGCGGCGGGATTGCGGCGGGACTGCGGAGAAGGGCATGTCGATCACCGAGGCCAACGCCAGGCTCGCGCCGTCGCTCGGCGACGTGGAGGCGATTGCGGGGGCGGCCTTCGCCCGGCTGCCGGAGGAGGTTCGGGCGGCCTGCGCCGGGCTCGCGATCCAGGTCGATGATTTCCCGACCGACGAGATGCTCGACGACCTCGGCATCGAGGACCCGTTCGCGCTGACCGGGCTCTATGACGGCGAGCCGCTGACCCAGCGATCAGTGCTCGACCAGCCGACGAAGCCGGACATCGTCTGGCTTTTTCGCAGGCCGATCCTCGATGAGTGGATCGAACGGGGCGACGTCGGGCTCGAGCGGCTGGTCGCGCATGTCCTCATCCACGAGATCGCCCATCATCTCGGATGGTCGGACGAGGACATTCTGGTGATCGACGACTGGACGCTGTAGCGCGATTTCGAGGTGGGCGCCCGCGCCCGCCGCTTCAGTCTTCGATCAGCAGGAATTCGGCGATGACGGTCGATTGCAGCGTGAAGAAATTGTCGTCGGCGACCAGCGTGACGCGGGTGTGGCCTTCGGGATCGCGCCAGACCGAAATCCCTTCGAAGTTGTCGGTGGAGCCGAAATCGGTCTCATGGAGCGTTTCGCCGCCGTCGAGGCCGTCGGCCCCGAGGGCGAAGCGACGGATGCGCGTGGCGAAGCCGCCGGACCAGCGGAAATCCCGCTCCAGCAGGTAGAGGTCGCCTTCGGGGCCGAAATCCGCGCCCGCGACGAGAAAGCTTCCGATGCGCGGGATCGCGAAAGGCTTGGTCCATACGCCGTCCCGCAGGCGGTAGACCGGGAAGGGGCGGGTCATTCGGCCCGAGCGTTCGGGTATCGCAAAAAGCGCGCCGTCGCCGTCGACCGCCAGCGCCTCGAGGCCCGAGTTATTCTGGAGCCTGCGGAAATCCGGGTGGCGGGGGACCGATTGCGCCGCTTCGTCGATGGCGTCGTAGCGCCGGATGCGATGAAAGCCCTCGAAACTGACGTAGAAGCGGCCGCGATCGTCGAGCGCGAGGCCTTCGGCGTCGTCGTTCGGCGGCTCGACGGGCCGGCCGCTGACGGCGCGCAACGGGCCGAAGCCGGTGTTTTCGACGCCGATCAGCCGGCCATCTTCGCGGATCATCCGACCGGTGGCCCAGACGCCTCTGTCGCCAATCGCGACGAAACCGGCGCCGTTGTCGCGCACCTCGATGCCCGAGAAGCCGCCGAACTCCGGATCGGCGTCGTCCCAGACGATGCGGGCGTCGGGTTCGAGCCGGGCGGCCTGCGCGATTGGCGCGATGACCGCCAGCGCGACGGCGATCAGGAGCGTGCGGATCATCGCCGGATCATCGGTCGTCGAGTACCTGGGCGCATTGCGGCGGCAGATCGGCGAGGCGGAGCGGCGGGTGCGGCGGGGTGGCGGGCGCGTTCGGGTCGGGCGGCGCCAGCGCGTCAGTGACCCACCAGATCGCGTCGGCGCAGCCATCGCCGGCGGGGAGCGGATCGGGCCGGACGCAGCCCGCAGCACCCGCGGGGCAGTTCAGGCGGACGTGGAAATGCGTGTCGTGGCTCCACCAGGGGCGGATCTTTGCGAGCCAGGGGCGGTTTTGGCCGGGGGCGTCGGCGCACATCCGGAGTTTCGCCGGGGCGGTGACGAAGATGCGCTCGACCGCCGGATCGCGGGCGGCGGCTTCGAGGAGGGCGTGATGTATCGGGGTCCAGTTGGCGTTTACGTCGCGCTCGTTCGCGGCCTTGACGCTGGTCGAGGAGAGCCGTTCGCGCTCGGCGCGGCTGAGGTCGAGGCGGGTGGGCGGCAGCATCCAGATGTCGACGTCCAGCCCGATCTGGTGCGACGCGTGGCCGGGCACGGGGCCGCCGCGGGCCTGGCCGATATCGCCGACGTAAAGGCCGATCCAGCCGAGCGCTACTGCCTGCCGGCTGAGGCGCTCGACGAAGGCGAGCGTGTCGGGGTGACCCCAATTATGGTTTCGCGACAGGCGCATCGCCTGCCAGGTGGCGCCGCTTTCGGGGAGCTGCACGCCGCCGGCGAGGCAGCCGCGCGCGTTCGAGCCGACGGGATGCGGGGCGTGCGAGGACGGCGTCGCCTTGGCCGAGAACAGCGCCTGGGCGGTCTGGGCCCCGGGCGCACCGGGCAAAAGCGCGCATGCAAGGGCGAGCGAGAGGGCGCGTATCATCGGGCCTGTCCTTCAGGGCTGCTCGTCGTTTTGCACTCGATATAGCAGCACGAGGCCGAGCAGGAAAAGCACGATCACGGGAGAGACGCCCAGCCGCTGCGACCCGGTGACGGCGGTGACGGCGGCAATCAGCGCGGGGCCGATGAAGGCGGTGACCTTGCCCGACAGCGCATAGAGCCCGAACGCCTGTCCGGCCGCAACGTGGCCCGCGGCCTGATGAACCAGCATCGTGCGCGACGCGGATTGCAACGCGCCGGCCCCCGCGCCGAGCAGCCCGCCCGCCGCGAGAAAGACGAGGTCCGGCAGGCGGCTGTCGGGATCCACGGGGACGAGGAGCACGCTCGCGCGCGTTGTAAGCAACGCTACGGCGGAGACGGCGATCAACGCCCAGATCGACACGGTGATGACCGGGCGGGGGCCGAACGCGCTGTCGGCGCGGCCCCCGATCCAGGCGCCGAGCGCGCCGGTCCCGGCGGCGACGATGCCGAAGACGCCGAGCTCGAACAGGCCCCATCCGAGCACGCCCGCGGCATAGATGCCGCCGAACGCGAACAGCGAGGCGAGCGCGTCGCGGTAGATCATCGAGGCCGCGAGGTACTTGAACAGGTTGCTGTGCGACCTGACGGCGCGGATCGTGGCGGTGAGGTGGGCGACGCCACTGCGCGCGGCGCGGGCGAGGCCGGCGCGGGCGGGGATGTCGGGAGTGAGAAGAAAGAACGGCAGCGCGAAGATCAGGTACCACAGCGCGCTGAGCGGACCCGTCGCGCGCGCAGGCTCGCCTAGCGCGTTGCTGAGGCCGAATGCCGGAAGGATGCCGATCAGCGTGCGGTCGCCGCCGGGCGCGGGAGCGACGAGGGCCAGCATCAGGACCAGCGCCGCGAGCCCGCCGAGATAGCCGACCGCCCAGCCCGAACCCGAGATGCGCCCCAGTTCGCCGCGCGGGCCGAGGTCGGGGAGCATCGCGTTGGTGAACAGCAGCGTGAACTCGGACCCGACATAGGCGAGGACGAAGTACGCGAGGACGAGCGTGACGTCGGGCGTGGCCGGAGCGGCGATCCAGAGGCCGAAACAGCCGATGACGTAGGGGACCGAGAACGCGGCGATCCAGCGCTTGCGCGCGCCGGTCTCGTCGGCGACGGCGCCGAGCAGCGGGGCCGTCAGCGCCACGGCGGCGCCGGCGACGGCGGTGGCGGCGCCCCAGAGCGCCTGTCCCGCGACCGGATCGGCGGCGACGCGCGCAGCGAAATACGGCGCGAACAGGAACGTGACGATCAGCGTCTGGAACGGCTGGTTTGCCCAGTCGAAAAGCATCCAGGCGAAGACGCCGCGGCGGTCGGTCTTGGTTTGCATCGGGTCCCGGTGGCGGCCTCGACCTCTGGTCTAGCCGCTCGGCGCGCGTGGCCAAAACGATTCCTTGCGGCTCGGTCAGGGGACCGGCGGCCAGGGACGGATTTGCTCGGCGGCGCTCCAGGCGGCGACCCAGTCGGGCAGGGGCGGGGACCAGTCCGGCGCGCCGAGGGCGGCGGCGAGGCGGTCGGTGGGCACGATGCCGTCCGGTCCGGTGACGGCGGCGCGGAAGACGCCGGCCGAGAGGGCGTCGCCGTGCCGCCACATCGCATGGTGGATGTAGAAGAAGCGCGCGTCGCGGCCGATCGTCGCCGAGCGCAACTCGACCCGGTGGAACGCGCGCACCCGGCGGCGATAGCGGACGGCCGAGCCGGCGATCGTCACGCCCCAGCCGTTGCGGCGGAGCGCCGCCATGATCCCGGTTCGCATCATCAGCGGGATGCGGCCGAGGTCGTAGAGGCTGAGCGTGCGGCCGTTGTTGAGCTCCCACCACAAGTCGAGGTCCCAGGGCAGGCAGGTGTGGGACGACACATGCACGCCGTCGATCGGCAGCGGCGGCGCACCGCGCGCGAGGGCGATTTCGATGCCGAGACGGACGAAGGGATACATGGCGCGCTCGCGAAGTCTCCGCCCGCTTGGCCCGGATCGCGGCGCTTTGCAAGGCGGGCGCCTTGTCGGGCTGGTCTGCAAGGCGGGCGCCTTGCGGCTCGAGTTTGCAAGGCGGGCGCCTTGCGGGGTCGCGCGCGGCGGTCTACCTGTGGCGCCGTGCATAATTCGCTGTTCAAGGGACGTTCATGGCCTCGCTTCTGCAAATCATCCTGCTGATCCTGGACGTGGTCTGGTTCATCGTGATCGCGCATATCATCATGAGCTGGCTGATCAATTTCAACGTCCTGAACCGCAACCAGGCGCTGGTCTGGCAGATCTGGACGGGCCTCGAGCGGCTGCTGGAGCCGGTCTACCGGCCGATCCGGCGCATCCTGCCGAGCATGGGCGGGCTGGACCTCTCGCCGATCGTGCTGATCATCGCGCTCTACGCGATCCGGATCGTCATCATGAACAACGCCGGCGCGTTCACGTGAAACTGACCCGGTTTCACGCGTGAAACCGGGTCAAGTCATTGAAATGAAGGGACTTAAGGGCGCTGAGTTCTCTGATGTCCATCAAGCGACGCCGTTCCATGCCGACTGCCGCGGCTCTCGCTTGCAGGACGGCCGGGCGGATCGCGGCGCAGCGGCCGGCGTGAGAGACGGCGCCATCGCTGGCCCGCCGCCCGTCGGCGCCACCGATCAATCGCGAGGGCCACGCCTTCAACCCCGACACGTTCGCGCCCGAGCCCGTCCGGGCGCCGCTTTGCTACGCCTATGTGCCGTTCGGGGCGGGGCCGAAGGTGTGCCTCGGCCTCGCCTTTGCGGTGATAGAGGCGCAGATCATCCCCGCGACGCTGCTGGCGCGGTTCCAGTTCGGGCCGCCGCGTGGGTTCGTTCTCGATCCGCGCATGTGATTCACGCTTCGGTCTGGGACGGGGATGCTGCTGGTGTTGGAGCAAACCTGGCGTATGCATTTGCAAAATATGCATCGCGAGGCATATCCTGTCCTGAGCCGAGGTTTCAACTGAACATTACTATTACATTCCGCTGCTCACAAGAGCAGTTTCGAATCTCGTTAAACGCCTAACTTTCCAACGTGTGCTGGTCCTTGTGTCCGGCGCGAATTTATTGCAGAGAATCGAGACCACCTCTGTATTCAACATAGGGATTTGGAATGCCGATGTTAACCATGAGACTTTTATTTAAGCTGAATGAATCAATTATTTTCCACAACTGGCTTCCAGTAGAGGCGGCTGATACTATCAACGTGTTCGAAATTAATATTCGTCTTGCGATCAAATTTATCCCGGAAAACTTTCCGTTTAGCGAAAAATATCCTGGTACGCATTTTGCGGTATCGATCCTGGTGGAGATCAACGCTGAGATCTCGGAGACCCTGGCGAATCATATACTCAATTCGGATCTTTTCGAGAGCATTCTGTCTGATGAATATTATCAACTGGCAAACACTCTGCAAAAAATTTCAACCATGCGCACAAATCGATTGATTGAGTACGCCAGATCCTTCAAACGACAATTTTGGCTTGAGGATATCGAGCCGGAGCCGAACGTCCGTAAAAATCCTGGACAGTTTTTTCGAATAAATAAAGCCGTAACCGAAATAGAAGGTAATTATTTCGAGTTTTATCCAGATCGAACCGTCACAATTAAGGTCCGGATGTACCCAGAACCGGACTATATGTTGAGCATCGAGGACCGGCCTGAGATATGTAAGTTTGTCCTCGACCGGAGCAGTCCGCCTCTGATTGGGTCATTCCTCGCAAGCGCTCGCAAATTAGCGGCACTGGGGAATCGACGAAACGCCTTGGTCGAAGCCGTTTCGGCACTCGAAGTTGCGCTCAGCCTATTCGCTCGATCTGCCGACCCTAGCAAGCTTGAGCGGTTTCGACCTGGCCTCGAAGCGCATAGCTTTAAAGCTTTGTTCACAAAGCTCGGCATGAGAAGATCATTTGGCATTGCTATCCCGCTACTTTTCTCGGAAAGTGAGTTTCCATTTGAGCAACTTAGGGCATGCCGTGACGCTATAGAACAAAGAAACAACATCGTGCATAATGGCGCTCGCGATGTTAAGCCCGACCAAATTTGGGGAATGACAAAAGTAATTGAATTGTCTTGCGATGTTTTTGAGAATTACAGCGGTGCCATTGAAAGTAAATAGACTAAGCAGCCCAATTAAGTGTTTCTAATTACTGCACCTGCCTTCCGTCACGCGGCGCTTGGTGTGAGACAGCCTGATGCTTAGCATGGTGTGGGCACCGAATCAACGCCGGTCCCGCATCGCGAGAAGCTTGAGGCGCAAAGCGTTGATCTTGATGAAGCCCGCCGCGTCTTTCTGGTCGTAGGCGCCGGCGTCGTCCTCGAAGGTCACGTGGCTCTCGGAGTAGAGGGTGTCCTTGGACCAGCGGCCGACGACGGAGGCGAGGCCCTTGTAGAGCTTGAGGCGGACGGCGCCGTTGACGCGGGTCTGGCTGCGGTCGATCAGGGCCTGGAGCATGTCGCGTTCGGGGGAGAACCAGAAGCCGTTGTAGATCAGTTCGGCGTAGCGCGGCATCAGCTCGTCCTTCAGGTGCGCGGCGCCGCGGTCGAGCGTGATCGATTCGATGCCCCGATGGGCCGCGAGCAGGATCGTCCCGCCGGGGGTCTCGTAGACACCGCGCGACTTCATGCCGACGAAGCGGCCTTCGACGAGGTCGAGGCGGCCGACGCCGTGGCGACCGCCAAGGTCGTTGAGGCGGGTGAGCAGCGTGGCGGGGGAGAGGGGGGCGCCGTCGATGGTGACGGGGTCGCCCCGGTCGAAGCCGATCTCGACGTATTCGGGGGTGTCGGGGGCGTCCTCGGGATGGGTGGTGCGCTGGTAGACGTAGGGCGGGGCTTCTTTGGCGGGGTTCTCCAGCACCTTGCCCTCGGAGGACGTGTGGAGCAGGTTCGCATCGACCGAGAACGGGGCCTCGCCGCGCCTGTCCTTCGCGATCGGGATCTGGTGTTTCTCGGCGAAGTCGAGCAGCGTCGTGCGGCTGGTCAGGCTCCATTCGCGCCACGGGGCGATGACGCGGATCGTCGGGTTCAGCGCATAGGCGGAGAGCTCGAAGCGGACCTGGTCGTTGCCCTTGCCGGTCGCGCCGTGGGCTATCGCGTCGGCGCCTGTGGCCTCGGCGATCTCGACCAGACGCTTGGCGATCAGCGGGCGGGCGATGGACGTGCCGAGCAGGTACTGGCCCTCGTAGAGCGCATTGGCGCGGAACATCGGAAAGACGAAGTCCCGGACGAATTCCTCGCGCAGGTCCTCGATGTGGATGTTTTCGGGTTTTACGCCGAGCAGGATCGCCTTGGCCCGCGCGGGTTCGAGCTCCTCGCCCTGGCCGAGATCGGCGGTGAAGGTGACGACCTCGCAGCCGTATTCGGTTTCGAGCCACTTGAGGATGATCGAGGTGTCGAGGCCGCCCGAATAGGCGAGCACGACTTTCTTCGGCGCGGACATCAGGGCCTCCGGTGCGGGAACGAGGGCCGTCTAGCCGCTTTGCGACGGGCTCGCAAGCTCAGCGCGGATAGGGGCGGTTCAGCGCGAGGTCGGGGTTGAGGCGGACGCCGAAGCCGGGGCGGTCGGGGACCTTCATGCGGCCGTTGACGGGGACCGGCTCGTCGAGCAGCTGAGGGTGGAACATCGGCACGACCTCGTCGGCTTTCGGCGCCATCATCAGGAACTCCGAGAACGGGCTGTTTTGGCGCGTGAGCACGAAATGATAGCTGTAGACAGAGGAGCCGTGCGGGACGACGAGCACGTTGTGGGCGTCGGCGAGCGCGGAGATCTTGATCAGCTCGGTGATCCCGCCGCACCAGCCGACGTCGGGCTGGATCAGGTCACAGCAGCCCATTTCCAGCAGCATCCGGAAGCCCCAGCGCGTGGCCTCGTGCTCGCCGGTGGAGACCATCATGCCGGGGGGGACGGCCTTCTTCAGTGCGGCGTAGCCCCAGTAGTCGTCGGGGGGCAGCGCCTCCTCGATCCATTTCAGGCCGTATTGGTGGGCCCGCGCGGCCAGCTTCGTCGCGTAGTTCAGATCGAGGCTCATCCAGCAGTCGAGCATGAGCCAGAAGTCGGGACCGACCTTTTCGCGCATCGCGGCGAGGGCTTCGATGTTGGCGTTCAGACCCTCCTCACCCTCGGCGGGGCCGTGGCGGAGCGGCATCTTGCCGCCGATGAATCCCATGCCCTTGGCGAGATCGGGGCGGGCGCCGGTGGCATAGAAGATCAGCTCGTCGCGGACGGGGCCGCCGAGCAACTGGTAGACCGGTTCCTGACGGATCTGGCCGAGGAGATCCCATAACGCGAGGTCGACGCCGGAGATGACGTTGAGCACAATCCCGCGGCGGCCGTAGTACAGGGTGGAGAAATACATCTGGTCCCACATCTTCTCGATGTCGGTGACGGTCTGGCCCTCGATGAAGCGGGCGAGGTGGTTCTCGACGATCCAGGCGCCGATTTCACCCCCCGTGGTGACCGCGAAGCCGGTGACGCCATTGTCGGCCTCGATCTCGACGACGAGCGTTCCGAGGACGTTGAGGCCGAAGCTCTTGCGGCTGGCGCGGTACTCGGGGTAGCGGGCCATGGGCGTGGCGACGTGATCGTCGATCCAGTGGCCTTCCCCCTGATCGTGGTAGTCGGCGCCGCCGCCCCGGACGGTGAAGGCGCGGATGTGCTTGATCCTGGGCATGGGCATGGCGTGGTCCTTCAGTACGTGGCGCGGCCGCCGGAGAGGTCGAAGACGCCGGCCGTGGTGAACGAGTTCTCCTCGGTCGCGAGCCAGCAGATCATCGAGGCGGCCTCGCGGAGCTCCAGCATCCGGCCGCGGGGGACCTTGGAGAGGATCATCGCGATGAAATCGGGGTCCTGCTGCATGGCGAGCGTGGTGCGGGCGACGGCAGGGGTGACGCAGTTCACGGCGATGTCGTGTTTCGCGAGTTCCTTGCCGAGGGATTTGGTCAGCGCGATCACGCCCGCCTTCATCGAGGAATAGGCGGGGGCGCCCGGGTTGCCCTCCTTGCCGGCGACGGAGGCGACGTTGACCATGCGGCCGTATCCGTTGGCGATCAGGTGGGGGACGACGGTGCGGCAGACGTAGAATGTCCCGACGAGACCGATGTGGACGACTTCGGCAAAGGCTTTCGCCGGGTATTCCCACGTGACGGCGTTGGGGCCGACGATGGCGGCGTTGTTCACGAGGATGTCGATCTTGCCGAAGCGCTCGAGGGTGGCCGCGGTCGCCGCCTCGACCGAGACGAGGTCGCCGATGTCGGCGGTGAAGGTTGCGACGCGGCCGCCGGGCCCGTGCTTCTCCATGACGATGGCAAGCTGCGCGGCGTCGCGGTCCCATAGCGCGACCTGGGCGCCGCCCTCCAGCATGCGTTCGGCGACGGTGAGGCCGATGCCCTGGCCGCCGCCGGTGACGATGGCGACGCGGTTCGTGAAGTCGTAGGTGTTCATGCGCGTTCCTCGGTCAGTCCATGTGGAAGACTTCGACGAGCGGCGTCTGGACGGGCGCCGTGTCGGGGTGGGTTTCCATGATGTCGCCCATATGGGCCCACCATTTCCGCATCACGGGCTCGGAGGCGAGATCGTCGAGGCGGGCGTCCGGGGCCTTGGAGAAGACAGCGAAGAGGATGTCGGTCTCGGGGTCGTGGAAGATCGTGTAGTCGCGGATGCCGCGGGAGGAGAGGAGGGCGGAAAGCTCGGGCCAGATCTCGTCGTGGCGGCGGCGGTACTCGGCCTGTTGGCCGGGGTGGAGCTTCATCTTGAAGCCGACGCGTTCCATGGGCGTCCGTCCTTGGTGTGCTGCGCGACCGCGATAACGAGCCGTTATCCGCATAAGTCACTGTTATTACACGATAAGCGTGCAGAGTTTTTGGGGGCGGGCGGTGCGCCAGCCCCCTTTGCCCGCTTCAGAAGTTGAAGGCGTCGATGTTCTCCGCGTCGAAGGTGGTGAGTTCGGCTTGCGTGTTCATGACGTTGTTCTCGCCGATGGTGATCGTGCCGAGATCGGGCACCTCGAAGGTCGCGCCGACCTCGTTCCTGATCGTGCCGTTCTTCAAGCCGACCGCGAAATGCGCGGCGAGCACGCCTTCGTTATAGGGGCTCCAGAGCTGGAATGCGCTGACCGTGCCGTCCTTGACGAAGGGGCGCATCTGGTTCGGGGTGCCGAGGCCGGTGAGCTTGACCGTGTCGGCCTTGCCCGCGGACTGGATGACCTGCGCCGCGGCGGCGACGCCGACTGTGGTGGGCGAGATTATGCCCTTCAGATCGGGATAGGTCTGGAGCAGGGCTTCGGCTTCGGTCGTCGATTTCTGCGGGTCGTCGTCGCCGTAGACGGTCGCGACCAGCTTCATCTTGGCGTATTTCGGGTCGTTCGCGAGCGTGTCGAGCATCGCGGCGATCCACGTGTTCTGGTCCGGCGCGTCGGTGGTGGCCGAGAGGATGGCGATTTCGCCCTCGTACCCGATCATCGAGCCGAGCAGTTCGACCTGGCCGGGGCCGGTCTTCTTGAAATCGACGGGCAGGATCGCGGCGTCGCGGTGCGTCTCGTTGCCGACGAGGTCGCCGTTGACGGCGAGCACGAGCACGCCGCGTTCACGCGCGCGGTCGAGCACCTGGTTCAGCGCGTCCGGGCTGTTGGGCGAGATCGTGATGACGTCGACGCCGCGCTGGGTCTGGGCGGTGATGAACGGGATTTGGCTCGTCGCCTCGGCGGTGGCCGGCGCCGCGGTGGTGAACTCGCAGCCGAGGCTCGCGCAGGCGTCGCGGAAGCCGGCCTCGAGCGAGTCGAAATAGGGGTTCCCGGTGTTCTTCGGGATGTAGACGATGGAGACCGCGTCCTGAGCGATGGCGGCGCCGCCCATGAGGCTGGCGGCGACGGCGAGGCCGGCGAGCAGGGATCGTCTTTTCATTGTCGTTCCTCCGTGTTGGCGCCGCGGCTGCGGCAAGCTCCCGTCACCTCTGGGTGCGGGCGTAAATCGCGTTCGTCGCGATGATCGATCCGATCAGGAGCAGGCCCATCACCACGAGCTGCGACGTGACGACGATGTTGGCGACGTTCATGCCGGTGGCGATGATGACGAGCAGCCAGGCGGCGAGAAAGGTGCCGAGGACCCCGCCGCGCCCGCCGAAGATGTACGTGCCGCCGAGCATGACCATCAGCACCATCTGCAGCTCGCCGCCCGTCGCCATGTCGTAGCGGACCGAAGCGAGGCGCGAGGCGGTGAGCAGACCGGCGAGCGCGCTCGTGACGCCCATCGCGACGAACAGGCCGAACTTGATGCGCCGGACCCGCACGCCGGCATGGCGGGCCGCGATCTCGCTGACGCCGATCTGATAGATCTGGCGCCCCCAGACCGTCATCCCGAGCAGGACCGCGAGCGCGAGGGCGGCGAGCGTGAAGCCGATGACGGGGTAGGGCACGATGCCGACGGTGCGCCAGTCGATGCCCATGAACCATGCGGGAAAGCCGGAAATCGAGCGGTCGCCGGCCAGCACCTGCGACAGCCCGCGAAAAAGCGTCAGCGTGCCGATCGTCGCGATGATCGAGGGCAGTTGCAGGACGACGACGAGAAAGCCGTTGAAGGCGCCCAAGGCCGCGCCGGTGGCGACGCCCGCGACCATCGCGAGGCCGATCGGCAGGCCCGCCTGGAACAGCGAGGCGAAGACGCAGGCCGAAAGCGCCATCATCGCGGCGGGCGAAAGGTCGATCTCGCCGGAGATGATGACGAGGGTCAGGACCAGCGCGACCAGCCCGAACTCCATGTAGTAGGTCGAGCTCTCGAGGATGAAGCGCAGGTCGGAGAAGAACGGCGACAGGTTGGCCGCGACGATTATCGCGCCGACCAGAAGCAGCAGCGTGCCGGTCTCGGGGCGGACCAGCAGCACCTGCCAGCGCGGCCGGGCGGGCGCGGCGTTCTGCACGCCGGGGGCGGGCAGGCTGGCGTCGGTCATGCGGTTCCCCGCGACAACGTCAGGGCGGCGGCGCCGCGGATGCGCACCGTTCGGTCGACGACGAGCGCGAGCAGGATCACCGCGCCGTAGATCGCGGATTGCCAGAAGGCGGAGACGCCGAGGATCGGCAGCGCGACGTTGACCATGCCGAGGAAGATCACGCCGAGCGTTACGCCGAGCACCGAGCCGACCCCGCCGTTTATCGAGACGCCGCCGACGACGACCGCGGCGATCACGATGAACTCGAAGCCGACGCCGGTTATGCCGGGGTTCACATAGCCGAAGCGGGCGGCGTACATGACGCCCGCAACGCCCGCGAGCGCGCCCGAAAGGGTGAACACGAATAGTGTCACCGGCGTGACGCGGATCGAGCGCAGGGGGGCGGCGACCGGGTTCGAGCCGATGGCGTAGATCTGGCGGCCGGTGCGGGTGTAGCCGAGGAACGCCCAGGTGGCCAGCGCGATGGCGAAGGCGATCAGCACGATCCAGGGTATCCCGAAGATCGGCGAGGTCTGGGACATCGAGATCAGGCCGCGCGGAATGAATTGTGGATCGACCTGCCTGGAGCCCGAGACGAGGAACACGAGGCCGCGATAGAGGCTGAGCGTGCCGAGCGTCACGATGATCGAGGGCAGGTTGAACGTGGTCACCACGAGCCCGTTGGCCAAGCCGAGGACGGCTCCGCAGGCGATGGCTGCGAGCACGCCGACGATGGTGGGGAGCTGGGGCATGTCGCGAAAGATCATCCCCGCGACGATCGCCGCAAAGCCGAGGATCGCGCCGATGGACAGATCGACGTGGCGCGCGAGGATCACCATCATCTGGCCCATCGCCGCGACGAGGATCAGCGGGATCGCGAGCGTGACGATGCGGAGGGTTTCGGCGGTGAGAAAGCGCGGTTCGATCAGGCCGACGACGAGGGCGACGAGCGCGATCATGACGATGAGCCCGACCTCGCGGCGGGCGAGGAGGGCGCCGATCACGCAGCGGCCCCCGCCGAGGCAGGGACGGCGGCGCTCATGATGCGTTCCTGCGTCGCTTCGCTGCGCGGAATGTCGGCGGTGAGCCGGCCTTCGGACATGACGAGGACACGGTCGCACAGCGCCAGCAGTTCGGGGAGCTCGGAGGAGATCAGCAGGATCGCGCGGCCCTGGGCTGCGAGATCGCCGATCATGTCATAGAACTCGGCCTTGACGCCGATGTCGATGCCGCGCGTCGGCTCGTCGAGGATCAGCACGCTTGGATCGGTCATGAGCCAGCGGGCGAGGATCGCCTTTTGCTGGTTGCCGCCCGACAGCTCGCCGATGGGCTGGCGCACCGAGGCGAGGCGGATGCGCAGGCGCTTGACCGCGTCGGCCGCGAGGGTTTTCTCGACCGCGCGGCGGATGAAGCCCCTTGGCGCAATCTTGCCGGGCACCGCGGCGGTGATGTTCGCCTCGACCGAGAGCGAGCGGAAGATGCCGGCCACCGCGCGGTCTTCGGGGACGAAGGCGAGGCCGAGCGCGATGGCGTCGGACGGCTCGCGGATGGTCGCGGGCTTGCCGTCGATCTCGATGGTTCCGCTGTCGGCGGGCTCGACGCCGAAGATCGCGCGGGCGACGTCGGTGCGGCCCGCGCCGACGAGGCCGCCCATGCCGACGATCTCGCCGTGGCGGACATCGAAGGAGATGTCGGCGAAGGCGCCTCGGCGGGTGAGGCCGGTGATTTTCAGCGCCACGCCCCCGATCGCCACGCCTGTCTTGTGCATGTAGTCCTGGTGCGGGCGGCCGATCATCCGGCGGATGATCTCGGCGTCGGAGAGCGCGCCGATGGCGGCGGTCTCGACTCGGGCGCCGTCGCGAAAGATCGTCACGCGGTCGCAGAGGTCACGAACCTCCTCCAGCCGGTGGCTGATGAAGACGATGGCGCGGCCCTCGTCGCGCAGGCGGCGCGCGATCGTGAACAGCGTGGCGACTTCGTTCGGGGTGAGGGACGCGGTCGGCTCGTCCATGATGATGAGGCGCGCGTCCGAGGCCAGCGCGCGGGCGATCTCGACCATCTGCTGGTCGGCGATCGAGAGGCCGCGCATAGGGCGGGTCACGTCGATCCGGACGCCGAGCACGTCCATCAGGCGGCGGGCGTCGCGCGTCATTGCGGCCCAGGGGACGCGGGCGAGCGGGCCGCCGGCGCTACGGCCGAGGACGAGGTTTTCGGCGACCGACAGGTCTGGGAACGAGATCGGCTCCTGGTGGATCAGCGTGATCCCGAGGGATTGGGCGATAACCGGGCTCGCGATGTCGACCGGCGCGCCGCCGAGCGCGATCGTGCCGGACGTCGGGCGGTGGACGCCTGCGACGATCCTGGCGAACGTGGACTTGCCGGCGCCGTTCTCGCCGAGCAGCGCGTGGACCTCGCCGGCCGCAAGGTCGAGATCGACGTCGCGCAGCACCTCGACGCCGGCGAAGGATTTCGAGACGCCGCGCGCGGAGACGAGCGCGGTCATGCGGGAACCGGGGCCTCCGGGTCGATCAGGCCCTCGGCCTTCAGCTCGGCCCAGAACGCGGCCGGAATCGGGACCGCGAACGACGCGAGGTTCTGCTCGACTTCCTGCGGCTTCATCGCGCCCGGGATGATCGAGACGACGGCGGGATGGGCGAGCGGGAACTGCAGCGCGGCCGAGGGCAGGGCTACGCCGTGCGCCGCGCAGACCGTCTCGATCCGGCGCACCTTGGCCTGAACCGCCTCGGGTGCGGCGGCGTAGCCATATTTCGCGTCGCTGCGCGAGCCGGTGACGAGGATGCCCGAAGCGAACGGCGCGCCGATGATGACCCCGACGTCGCGCGCGACGCAGGCGGCCATGCCGGTGGAAAGCGACGCCTGATCGAGCAGCGTGTAGGGCATCGCGACGAGAACGAAGTCGAGCGGCACGCGCGTCGCGATCTCCTCCAGCGCCTCGCGAGTGTTGATGCCCATTCCGTAGGCGGCGATGTCGCCCGCGGCCTTCAGCTCCTCCAGCGCCTTCATCCCGCTCGATTCTAGCTGGTCCTGGTAGCCGCGCAGCGCGTCGCCGTGATACTGCGCGTCGAGGTCGTGGATGATCAGCGCGTCGACGGTGTCGACGCCCATGCGCTGCAACGCCTGTTCGTAGGACCGCATCACCCCGTCGTAGGTGTAGTCGAAACGCACGTCGAACCGGAGGCCGCCGGCCCAGGGCGCCGGATCGAAGCCGGCGAAATCCGGCGGACGGTGCAGCGTGCGGCCGACCTTGGTGGTCAGCAGAAACTCGGCCCGGGGCCTGGTGCGCAGGAACCCGCCGAGGCGATGCTCGGCGAGGCCGCGACCGTACCAGGGCGCGGTGTCGTAGAACCGCACGCCGCCGTCCCATGCGGCGTCCATCGTCGCGCGCGCGACGGCCTCGTCCATCCGGTAGTAGAGCTCGCCGAGATGCGCGGTGCCGAGACCGAAGACGGTAAGTTCGAGCGAACTGCGGCCGACCCGGCGCCGGGTGGATACGGACAGGACCATCGTAGCGTCTCCCTGGATGTCGCCGGCGATTCACCGCATCGGTCGTTGTTAGGCGGTAATTTGTCAGACAGAAATTTGTTTGACAAGTTCTATATTTGCAAGAATAGTTGGTTGCACATCGGACGATCCGGGGAACCTGCAGGGGAAACGGCGCGTCCGGCCGTCCGACGCGCAGGAACGCCCGCATGCCGAACTTTCCGATCATCGACACGCACCTGCACGTCTGGGATCCGGCCCGGCTGACGTACTCGTGGATCAAGGGGAACCCGCTCTTTGACCGGGCCTATCATGTCGAGGACTATGCCCGTGATCTCGGCGGGGTCGAGGTCGAGGCGATGGTCTTTCTCGAATGCTACGCGGATTTCGACGCAAACGGCGGCCAGTACATCGAGGAGGTCGAGTTCGTCGAGGACGAGGCCCGCCGCGACCCGCGCCTGAAGGCCATCGTGGCGATGGCGCCGCTGGAGAAGGGCCGGGGCGCCGAGCCGATCCTCGCGCGCATGGCCGAGCGCCACCCGATGGTTCGCGGCGTCCGGCGGATCGTCGAGTTCGACGCCGACCCGCGGGCGCTGACGCTGTCGGACGGCTTCGTCGAGGGTGTCAACGTGCTCGAAAAGTACCGGATGCATTTCGAGATCAATGTCAACTTCACCCAGATGGACATCGTGCGCGCGTTCGTGCGCCGCATCCCGAACGTGCCGATGATCCTCGACCATTGCGGCAAGCCGGGGATCCGATCCGGCGCGATCGAGCAATACCGCGCCGACGTCGCCGAACTGGCGCGGCATCCGAACCTGTGGATCAAGCTGTCCGATCTGCCGGTGGAGGCCGATCACGCGACGTGGACCGAGGCCGACCTGCGCCCGTTCATCGACGCCACGCTCGACGCGTTCGGACCGGAGCGCACGATCTACGCGGGTGATTATCCGGTCTGCCTCCAGGCGACCACGCTGCCGCGCTGGGTCGAGACGCTCGATCGGGCGCTGACCGGTCTCTCCGAGACCGAACTCCGAATGATCTACCGCGACAACGCCGTCGCCTTTTACCGGCTCGGGCTTTGAGGCGCCCCGTGGCGCGGGAGAAACCGCGCGAGACGGCGGCCATCCGGGACTTCGCGCCCGCGGACCGGGCGTCGGACGCGACCGGCTTCGCGGGCGGGGCGCTCGATCGCCAGTCGATTTCCGAACAGGTCGCCAATCGCATCATGGCGATGATCAAGTCGGGCAATCTGCGTCCCGGCGACCGCCTGCCTACCGAAGCGCAGATGGGCGTCGCCTTCGGCATCAGCCGGCCGCCGCTGCGCGAGGCGCTGAAGGCGCTTACGCTGATGCGCGTTCTCGAAAGCCGTCAGGGCGGGCGCTACACCGTCACCGAGTTGTCCCCGAGCCGTCTGATCGCCCCGTTCAACATCATCCTCGCCAGCGCCGAGTACGACGCGCACGAGCATTTCGAGGCCCGCGCCGTGATCGATTGCGACCTCGTCCGCCTATGCGCCGCACGGGCGCCCCGCGAGACGCGTCTGCGCATATTGAAGTTCGCGGTGGACGGCCGGGCGTTTCACGACGATCCGGTGGCGTTTCGGCTGCTTGACCTCGAGTTCCACCAGTCGATCTACATCAGCGCCGGCAACCGGCTGCTCTGCGCCCTTGCCGAGGCGCTCTACGACATGGGCCTCGATCTGCGACGCAGCGCCAGCGCCATGCCCGGCGTCATCGCCACGAGCGTGCGCCAGCACGTCGATGTCGCCGAGGCGATCGTCGCGGGCGAAGCCGCCGCGGCGGCTGACGCCTATCGCCGCCACCTCGAGCACGTCCGCGACACGACGATCCAGACAATGGCTGCGAAAAACCGCCTGGGCGAGCAGTAGCGCGTCGCCCGGCAATGGTGTCTTCAACCTGTTGATTTCATAAAGGTTTGCTAACCTGGAGAGCAGTCAGCGTGCGCGAACGCGCGCACGCCGAAAAAAAGACTCGCGCGCACCGCGCGCTCCGTCTGGCGGCAAAGGCCGCCCCGCGCCGCATTTCCGTCGCGCGCGCTCAACGCCCGCTGGAACGCCGGTCGCGGCGTGCCGACATCGGCTGGAACGCCACCGCGACATGCGTTTCGCAATAGGGCTTGCCCGCGACGCAAGGCAGGCCGCAGAACCAGAAATCATCGGTCGCGGGGTCGCCGATCGGCCATTTGCAGGTCCGCTCGGTCAGTTGCATCAATGACAATCGTTTGGCCTTCTTCGCGACTTCCGCAAGATTGGCCAACGCCTCGGGGCTGATCTCCGAACCCGTCGGCTGCGGCGGCAGCGGCTGGCCCGCAGCCATCACCGGTTTGCCGCGGATCGTGTCGGCGCTGCCGTCTTGCTGCGGCGGGTGGGCGGCCCCGGCTTCGAGCACATCGATTTCCTCCAGCACTTCCGGCTCCTCGATCTCCGGTTCGGCCAGAGCCGCAGTGTCGGCCCCGACATCGGGCTCGAGTTCGTCCAGGCGCTCGCCGTTAGGACCGCGGTTCGACAGGCCGAGGCGGTGGACCTTGCCGATCACCGCGTTGCGCGTCACGCCGCCCAGTTCCTTGGCGATCTGGCTTGCGCTCTTGCCTTCGGTCCACATCGACTTTAGGGCCTCCACGCGTTCGTCGGTCCAGGACATCACGGCTTGCTCCGTTCGGTTATGTCGGAATAGTTGCGGACATATCATCGGCCTGCCCGCAATGTAACCCTCGCGCGATTTGCGGGGAGCAAAAACGACTGTTTCGTGCGGCGGCCGGCGTCGTTCATGACCGATGATGACGAGCGCGCCGATCTGTCGGCGGGTGATTGTCCGTTCTGACGGGGAGCGACGCATGTCGTGGTTTGACACGACGCGCGAGCTGCGCCAATAAAACGAGACGCCCCATCCGAGCGGTCGCAGGAGGGGGCGTTTTCGTTTCCGCGGCCCGGAGAGGAGATCGCCCGTGATCCCGCAGGTTCTGCCGACCTACGCGCGGGCGCCGCTGACTTTCGTCGAGGGCGAGGGCGCCTGGCTTACGACCGACGACGGCGTCCGGTTTCTCGATCTCGGGGCGGGCATCGCGGTGAACGCCTTCGGGCACGCGCATCCGGCGCTGGTCAAGGCGCTGGAGGATCAGGCGCGGCGGCTGTGGCACACGTCGAACCTCTATCACATCCCGCGCCAGCAGGAGTTGGCGGAGCGGCTGGTGGCCCATACCTTCGCCGATACCGCTTTCGTCACCAATTCCGGGGCGGAGGCGATGGAATGCGCGATCAAGATGGCGCGGAAGTATCACGACTTTCACGGCGCGCCGGAGCGCAACCGGATCGTGACGTTCGAGGGGTCGTTCCACGGGCGGACGCTGGCGACGATCTCGGCGGCGGGGTCCGAGAAGCTGACCAAGGGGTTCGGGCCGCTGCTGCCGGGGTTCGACCACGTGCCGTTCGGCGATCACGATGCGCTCAAGGCGGCGGTTGGGCCGGAGACGGCGGCGATCCTGATCGAGCCGATCCAGGGCGAGGGCGGTATCAGGCCGGTGCCCGAGCAATGTCTGCGCGGATTGCGGGCGCTGTGCGACGCCGAGGGGATCTTGCTGATCCTCGACGAGATCCAGTGCGGAATGGGGCGGACGGGCAAGTTGTTCGCGCATGAGTGGGCCGGGATCGCGCCCGATATCATGGGGATCGCGAAGGGAATCGGCGGGGGCTTTCCGCTCGGGGCCTGCGTTGCGACCGAAAGGGCTGCGGCGGGGATGACGGCGGGGACGCACGGCTCGACCTACGGCGGCAATCCGCTGGCGTGCGCGGTCGGCTGCGCGGTGCTCGACCTGATGACGGCGGAGGGGTTCCTCGACGGCGTGAGCCGCACGGCGGGGCGGTTCCGGCAAGGGCTCGAAGGTCTGGTCGCAAGCCATCCGGAGGTGTTCGAGGGGGTGCGCGGCTCCGGGCTGATGCTGGGGCTGAAGTGCCGGGTTCCGAACGCCGATGTGGTGGCGGCGGGCTATGCCGAGCGGCTGTTGACCGTGCCGGGCGGGGACAACGTGGTGCGGCTGCTGCCGCCGCTGAACCTGACCGAGGCGGAGGTGGACGAGGGATTGCGGCGGCTCGACGCGGCGGCGGCGCGGGTCAAACCCGCCGCATGAGCCTCGTCGCGCGCATCGAGGCGGCGCGGGCCTCTGTGGCGGCGCGCGTGGGCGAGCCGGTCGAGATCGGCCTCATCCTCGGCTCGGGTCTCGGGCGACTTGCGGAGGCGGTCGAAGATCCGACGGTCGTGCCGTTCGGCGAGATCGACGGCATGCCGGTCTCGACCGCGCCGGGCCATGCCGGGCGGCTGGTGATCGGGCGGCTGGCGACAAGGCGGGTGGCGCTGATGCAGGGTCGGGTCCATCTGTATGAGGGCTGGTCGGCGCAGGAGGTGGCGCTGCCGGTCTATCTGCTGAAGGCGCTCGGCGCGCTGCGGCTGGTCGTCACCAACGCGGCGGGCGCGCTGAACCCGGAGTTCGCGCCGGGCGACGTGATGCTGATCGAGGATCATCTGAACTTCACCGGCCACAACCCGCTGACCGGAGCGAACGACGACGCACTCGGGTTGCGGTTTCCCGACATGAGCCGGGCCTACGACCCCGATTTGCGCGACCGGGCGCTCGCGATCGCGAGGCCGCGCAGGATCGCGCTGCGACGCGGGATTTACGCCGGGATCGCCGGGCCGTCGCTGGAGACGTCCGCCGAACGGCGCTGGCTGCGCTCGACCGGGGCCGACGCGGTCGGCATGTCGACGGTGCTCGAGGTCATCGCGGCCCGGCACGCCGGGCTCGGGACGCTCGGGCTGTCGGCGATCACCAACTCGGCGACCGGCGGCCCCGACCAGCAGCCCGACACGATCGAGGAGGTGCTGGAGAACGCCGCCCGCGCCGGCGCGACCGTCGCGCGTCTGCTCGAGCGGCTGCTGCCGAGCCTGTGACGGTGGTTCGCGTCGATCGAAACGGCGGATGTCCACGCGTGGACAGCCGCTATCCCATTGATTTTGGCTGTCACGGGGTTGCCGAGATTTTCGGTGTGCGTGACGCGGCGCGATGAAAGTTTCGCGCTCTGGTGGCGGAGGCGGCCGGGGGCGTTGACGCATTGTTCACGCCTGGTCGTCAATCGGTGGGCGAAAGGAGCCCGGCGGATTCGATCGCGCCGGGCCGTGGCGGCGTCAACCGGCGGCGGCGACGATGGGGCCGAAGTCGGTCGCCGTCAGCGACGCGCCGCCGACGAGTGCGCCGTCGACGTTGGCGACGCCGAAGATCTCCGCGGCGTTGCCGGGCTTGACCGAGCCGCCGTAGAGCAGGCGCACCGCGTCCGCGACCTCCGGGCCGAAGCGCGCGGCGAGTTCGGCGCGCAGGAACGCGTGGACCTCGGCGATCTCCGGCAGGGATGGCGTGCGGCCGGTGCCGATGGCCCAGACCGGTTCGTAGGCGACGGCGAGGCGCGCGGCGGTCGCTCCGTCGGGGACTGAGCCGGCGAGCTGGCGGCCGACCACGTCGAGCGCGCGGCCGCCGTCGCGCTCGGCTTCGGTCTCGCCGACGCAGACGATGGCGAGCAGACCGGCTCGCCACGCGGCGGCGGCCTTTGCGGCGACGACGGCGTCGGTTTCGCCGTGGTCGGCGCGCCGTTCGGAATGGCCGACGATGACCGCCTCGGCACCCGCGTCGCGCAGCATCTCGGCCGCGACGTCGCCGGTGTGCGCGCCGACGGCGGCGGCGTGGCAATCCTGCCCGCCGATCGGCACGCCGCGCCCGGTGAGCCCGGCGATCAGCGTGGCGGGCGGGCAGATCAGCACGTCGCAGCTGGGGGCCGGATGCGTGGCGGCGAGCGCGTCGATAATGCGCCCGGACGCCGCCGAGCCGTTCATCTTCCAGTTTCCGGCAACCAGTTTGCGCGGCACGGAGGCTCTCCTGTCCATCGGGTGAGCGGCCTTGCTAGCAGAGCGGCCGAACAGGGGAAAGGTCGCGGGATTTCGCGTCCGCGACGCCGATGTCGGGCGACACGGGCCGGGACGAGCGGGTCAGGTGTTGGCGAACTTGATCGACTCGCCGCAGCCGCAGGCGTCGACGACGTTGGGGTTTTTGAACCGGAAGCCTGATTCGAGCAGCCCCGCCGCGTAGTCGATCTCGGTTCCGAACAGGAACATCTGCGCCATCGGGGCGATCATCACCCGCGCGCCGTTCTGTTCGACGACCTCGTCGTGCGGGTTGATCTCCGCGACGTATTCCATCGTGTATTCCATGCCGGCGCATCCGCCCTTCTTGACGCCGATGCGCAGGCCCTTGGTGTCGCCCTTCGACATCAGGCGGGCGATCTGGACCTCCGCTGCGGGAGTTATGGAGACGGGAGCCTTGCCGGGGATGCCGAACATGCGCGGAACACCTTTATCCTGATCTTTTCTCTAAGGTAGTGCGGATGCGGTCGCCGCTCAAGAGCCGAGCGCACCGAGCGCCGCGACGGTCGCGTAGCCGATGGCGATGGCCCAGGCGAAACTCGCCAGCGTTCCGATGATCACGTATTCGCTGACGTGCCGGTCGGCGGCGCCGGTGACCTCGTTGAACCGCAGGATGGATTTCGCCGCGATCAGCAGGCCGATGCCGTCGGGCTGGCCCGCGAGCACGAGCATCAGGATCAGCAGCCGCTCGAGCTTGCCGATCAGGCGCCCGCCGCGCGGCAGGCTGTCGAGCGCGGACGGCGGCGCGACCCCGGTCATCAGTGCGGACACCGCGTGGTCGCCGGCCCAGACGGTGGCGATCAGGCCCGCGCCGAGCGCCAGCGCCTCCGGTAGCCGCGCGATGTCGGGCACGAACGCCGTCGTCGGCGCGGCCCAGAGCCCGAGCGCGTAGGCGCCGGGGACGACCGCCGCGCCGAGGGCGATGGCCGCCATGTGCGCCGTCTGGTCGAGGATGAACGGCCGGAAGCCGCCGCGACCCCAGAACGCCTTGGCCGCGTCGATCGCCGCGTGGGTGACGGCGATCCAGGCGATCAGCGGCCAGGCCGGCGGGAAGCCGAGCGCCGCCCAGCTGACGGCCGTGACGATGGCGACATGCGCCAGCAGCGCCGGCGGCCGGCGTTTCTCGCGGACCATCCACACGGTTTGTAGCGTGAAATCGCCGAGCACGTGGCCAAAGATCAAGGCTGCGGCGGTCTCCAGCATCAGCGACGCGCTCTGACAACCTTGAGGGGTTGTAGTTGGAGAAACAACCTTTGGGGGTTGTGCGGCGATCGCGTCACGATTCGCCCTCCACGGCGGCGAGCGCGCGTTGCAGCGCCCAGTCGCCGCCCGCGCTGAGGTGTTTGGCGATGGCCTGCTGGCTCACGCCGCGCCGGCCGGCGATCTGGCGTTGCGCGGTGTCGCCGGGGCCGAGGGTTTCGATCATCACCTCGGCCTGGCGCGGCGTCCACAGGCCCGAGATCTCGTCGGCGAGCGCGAAGACCGCGGCGATCAGGCCGGCCCCCGGCTTCGGGGCGGCCCAGGTCACGGCGAACGTCTGCGGGCGGGTCATGTCGTCGAGCCCCCGGCCCGACAGCTCGAAAGCGGCGCCGGACGCCGCCGCGAGGCCGCCGCCGAGCGGGGCGATGCCCGGGCCGATCCCGACCGATATCCGCGTGTCGGTCTCGCGGTCGAGCGCCCGCAGGTGCGCGCGCAGGAACAGCGCCGCCCGCAGCGCCTGCGCCGGGCGCGGCGCGAGGCACTGCCAGCCGTCGCCGCGGAACCGCGCGAACCGCGCCGCCCCCGCTTCCGGCCAGGCCGACATCGCCGCAGCCGCCGCTCCGAGCGCCGCCATCGCGACGTCGAGCGTGCCCTCCGGCAGCCGCGAGGACTTGATGATGTCGCCGGTCAGGACGGCGAGGTCGGCATGCGGCATTCACGGGTCCGTCCAGCGAAGGCCGCGACCATGCCGCCGGATGCGGCGACCGGCAAGCGTCACATGAAGCCGAGTTCGAGCCGCGCCTCGTCGGACATCATGTCCATGCCCCATTGCGGGTCCCAGACCAGCTCGACGTTGACGTGGCGTACGCCGGGGACCGGCATGACCGCCTCGGCCACCCAGCCCGGCATCTCGCCCGCCACCGGGCAGCCCGGCGCGGTCAGGCTCATCGCGATGTTCACGTCGCTGTCCGCGGTGATCTCGATCGTGTAGACGAGGCCGAGGTCGTAGATGTTCACCGGGATCTCGGGGTCGTGCACGGTCTTGCACGCCTCGACGACTGCATCATACAGCGGATGATCGGTGCTCGAGGGCCGGATCAGCGGCGTGCCCTCCATCGGGGCGTCAGCGTGCGCGGTCATTCGAGGTCGGCCTCCCTATTCCCGACCTCTTTTATAGGGCTTCGCGCGCGCCACGTAAAGGCGGCGTCAGTCGAGGCCCATGCAATTGGCGTAGTAGGTGACGGTGGCGGGCCAGTCGGAGAAAATGCCGGCGACGCCGACCTCGGTGGCGAGGACGTGCACCAGTTCGTACATCGCGCCGTCGCCGGTGGTGACGTCGGCGATCGACTGGTAGTACCAGCCGCCGCCGTCGCGCAGCGGGCCCGAGCGTTCCAGCGTCCACGTGATCAGCTCGAGGCCGGCCGCCTTTGCCGCCCTCGCGTACTCGGAAGGCACGATCTTGCCGTCCGCCGTCGTGACCAGCACGAAGAGCGGCGGCGCGACGTAGTTGACGCCCTGCGCCTTGAGGTCCGCGAGGTCGTGGCCCCAGGTGGCGGGGGTCATGTTGTCGAAGCCCTCGATGGCGTCGGGATCGACGAGGTAGACCGCCTGGCGGCCGAACTCCGGTTCGTTCGCGATCCAGTAGAGCACGTCGGCGAGGTTGAACGATTGCGCCCAGACGTCCGCGGGCGGGATGCCTGCGGCCTTGTACTCGTCGATCATCTTCTGCGCGTACTGTTCCTGGGTGAAGCCGTCATGGGGCATGGTCACCGACGGCGCCTTCAGTTCCGGCGTGAACTTGGCGCCGAGGTCGCGAAAGAGCGCGATCGATTCCGCATGGGTCATCAGCGTGCCGGTTTCGCCGGAGTAAAGCTCGGTGCGCCAGCGCGGCGAGCCCGCGATGTAGTCCTCCAGCGTCGCAGCCTGGGGGTTCGCGCCGTCCATCTTGCCCGCCAGCGTGCGGAACTCCGCCAGCGTCACGTCCGATGCGCGGCATTCGGCG
>Ga0105046_10002474_pt1 | contig 29155 bp, 21 predicted proteins | sample MAT03_FD_78385 | JGI IMG/M metagenome (GOLD analysis project Ga0105046, IMG submission 78385) | Freshwater microbial communities from Lake Fryxell liftoff mats and glacier meltwater in Antarctica - MAT-03 (megahit assembly) | ecosystem: Environmental > Aquatic > Freshwater > Ice > Liftoff... | reverse complement strand
TTTCCGATCTCTTCTTCGAAGGCGACCCCGCCAGGAACTACAAAAAACGCGGCATGGTCTCCAGCGTCGAACTCATTCGCAACGTCAATCTCTGCGAGGCCCCCGGCCAGCCGCGGACCACCACCAACTTCGACATCTGCCTGGAGTCCCTCTAAAGTGGACCGCACTCTCTCCGCCGACGTAAACATCGGAGCCATCGTTTTCTCTGCCGACGGTAAACTCCTCCGCGGCCTCTGCCAGGACAACAAACTCCGATCCTGGGATATCGCCAGCGGCGCCATCCGCCAAACCCTCGCCTTTGAAGACGGTGACCTCGCCCCCGTATTCACCGCTAATGGGCTCACCACCATGGGCAAAGACGGCAGCCTCAAAACCTGGGACCTGGTCACCGGTAAAGTCGCCAAACGCCTCCCCGGGGCTGGACGCCATTCGCGCCGCGTCGTCGCTCCCGCCGACGGTTCCGCCTACCTTTCCGATGGCCGCACCGAAATCAAAGTCCGCGCCCTCGACGCCAACGGCAAGGAAAAGTTCGTCGTGCCATCGGGGCTCGGTGGCCTCGGCGCATTCGCCATCTCGCCCGACGGGTCCAACGTTGTCGCCGCCAGCTACGACGCCGACGTGCGTGCCTGGAATTCCCGCAACGGGGAACTGCTTCGCTTGATCGATGAGCTCCCCGTCTCTATGTTCGATCTGAAATTCTCTCCCGACGGAAAATGGCTCGCCGCCGCCGGGGCTGACCGCATTCTCTACCTCTACGACACCAAGACCTGGAAGCAATCGCGCGCCCTTTCCGGCCAACCGGAAATGATCTCGGCCGTGGCATTTTCCCCGGATGGAAATCGGATTGCCACCGGCGGTTTCAGTGAGCTGACGCAGAAAAATGCGGTAAAAGTGCTCGTTTGGGACGTCAAAAGTGGTACAAAAGTGCGTGTTTTTGACGCAAAACAGCGTGTTTCGAGCGTAGTTTTCTCCCCCGATGGCGGCTCATTGGCCGTCTCGACTGGTACTAAGACCGTCGAAGTTTGGCAGGTCGCGGGATGATTCCAATCGCCGCGCGCGTCGCCGCGCTTCGCCCCACAGCCGTAAATTCCATCCTCGCCGAGGTTAAGGCACAAGTGGTCCGGGCCACGCCCGGGCCACTGGTTTCCCTAATGCGCGGCGAGCCGGATTTGCCCACCCCCGCGCACATCGTCGAGGCCGCCGCAAAGGCTTTGGCGGCGGGCCGAACCATGTACGCCGACCAGCGCGGCGAGCCAAAACTACGCGAAGCCATCGCTATTAAGTTGCTTCGGGACAATAGCTTGCAGTATGATCCTGCAACTGAAATCTTAGTCACCACCGGCGGCACTTTCGGCATCTACGCCGCGCTCGCCGCCATGCTCAACGAAGGCGACGGGGTCCTGGTTCCGGACCCCGTCTACGACGCCTATCTGTCGCCGATCCGCCTCACCGGCGGCGTCCCCATTCCCGTCCAATCCACTATAGAAAACGGCCGGTTCACGCTGAAAATAGAGGCTTTAGAAGCCGCCTGGACGCCAGCGTGCCGGGCGCTGTTGCTCAACACGCCATGGAATCCCACCGGAACCGTTTTCACCCGCCAGGAACTCACCGAAATCGCTGCCTTCTGCGAACGCCGGAACCTCACCATCATTAGCGATGAGATCTACGAAGCCATTGTTTATGAAGGACATACGCACATTTCGCCAGCGGTACTAGCCCGCGAACGCACGGTTGTCGTCAACGCCCTGTCCAAGACCTATTGCATGACCGGTTGGCGCATCGGCTATGTTGCGGCGCCACCTGAGTTTACGCGAGCTATGCTGTTGATATTACAGCAGTCTAGCCGCGGTCCAGCGACCTTCGTCCAGGACGCCGCCGCTGTCGCCCTCACCGGTCCCCAGGACTGCGTCGCCATCAATCTCGCCGAATATTCCCGCCGCCGGAAACTGGTTTTGGATTCCCTACCCAACGTTCTCGCCCCCGAAGGCGGCTTTTTCGCGATGTTGGATTTACGTGAGACCGGCCAGTCTAGCAATATGATTCGAAAGCGCTTATTGACCGAGTTTGGCATCGTCGTCGTGCACGGTTCCGCCTACGGCCCCGGCGGCGAAGGCACGGTGCGAGTCTCCTTCGCCTCCGGCGGCGAAGTCCTTGATCGCGGCTTAGCCAAGCTCAGTTTGGCCTTGAAAGAGTAACCGAATTGGCTGGCGCTTCTGGCCGGATCCGCGCCATAATCTACGCATGCGAGTCTCGATCTGGCTAATTTTCTGCGCGGGCGCGGTTTGGGGGCAGGAGACCTTTACTTCGGAGGTTGCACCGATCCTGAAACGGCGCTGCGTCGCGTGCCACGGCGCGGCCATGCAGACCAACGGACTGCGGGTGGACGATGGCGCGTTGCTGGTGCGGGGCGGGTACGCTGGCGCGGCGGTGATTCCGGGCAAGCCCGCCGAAAGCCGATTGTTGGACCGGCTGACGAGTACCGAAAAGGGAACGATGATGCCGCCGATGGGCGCGCGGTTGAGCGAGGCTGAGATCGCGACCATCACCAAATGGATTGCGTCTGGCGCCCCGGTTCCGGTGTCCAGCGTGAAGGCGCCGGGGCGCCGGGAGTCAAGCCATTGGGCGTTCCAGGCGGTGAAAAAGAGCACGGTTCCGGCCGGCGCCAATGCCATCGACTATTTCGTTCGCGAACGGCTCGTAAAAGAGGGACTGAAACCTTCGCCGGAGGCGGACCGGCGAACTCTGGCGCGCCGGTTGAAACTGGATTTGCTCGGCTTGGCGCCCACGCCGGACGAAGTCGACGCTTTCGTCGCCGACGGGCGTCCCGACGCCGTGGAGCGGCTGGTCGATTCCTACCTGGCGTCGCCGCATTATGGGGAACGCTGGGCGCGGCCCTGGCTGGATCTGGCGCGTTACGCCGATAGCGACGGGTACGAAAAGGATACTGTCCGGCCCTACGCCTGGCGGTACCGGCAATGGGTGATCGACGCGCTGAATGCGGACATGGGGTTTGATCGATTCACGATCGCGCAGATGGCTGGCGATTTGCTGCCGGGGGCGACGGTGGAGGACAAAGTTGCCACGGGTTTTCACCGCAACGTGTTGACGAACCGCGAAGCGGGTGTCGATCGCGCGGAAGCGCGTTATGAGCAGCTCATCAATCGGACGCAGACGATGGGCACCACCTGGCTGGGATTGACGGTTGGCTGCGCGCAGTGCCATGACCACAAATACGATCCGTTTTCGCAACGGGAGTTCTACGAGTTGTTGGCGTTTTTCAACGAGGCTGACGATGTGGATATCGACGCTCCGATGCCGGGCGAACGCGGGCCGTACCTAAAGGCGCTGCCCGGCTACCGCCGCGATCGGGAGAAACTGCTGGCGGAGTACAAGATCCCTGAACTACAGGCACGTTGGGAAGAGAAGATGCGCGCGGCCTTCGCAAATCCGGGCAAAGACGCGGAGTTCGATTTTTGGATCACATCGATGTCGGCGACAATCGACAACGCGATGCGGCTGATGCATAAGCGATCGACGGAACGCACGGTTCGGGAGGCCGACATCATCGCCGATTACTTTATCGCCAGTCCGGGGCCGGAGTTCGGGCGGGACAAAGAGTTGACGGCAAAGTTCAAGGAACTACGGCCGAAGCTGGCCGAGCAGAAGAAAGCGGTTCCGTTTCTCACCCAGGCAAACACCATTGGCGTTCATCCGGAGCATCCAAAAACGCACATAACGATCCGGGGAGATTACAAGTCTCTGGGAATTCAAGTAGCGCCGGGTACGCCCGCTGTCCTTCCGCCGATGCCGGTCTCCGATGGCGTGCCGGCGCGTCTGGCATTTGCGCGATGGCTGGTGGCCAAGGATAATCCGTTGACACCGCGTGTTGCCGTAAATCGTTCCTGGCAGGAGTTATTCGGCCGCGGACTGGTTCGCACTTCCGAGGACTTCGGTGTGAGCGGCGAGAAGCCGTCGCATCCGGAACTGCTCGACTGGCTGGCGGGGGAATTTGTGGATCAGGGCTGGAGCATGAAGAAGCTGCACCGGACCATCGTATTGTCCGCTACTTACCGCCAAGCGTCGAAGTATCGCCCGGAGGCGGCGGAGAAAGACGCCGATAACACATTCTTGTCCCGTCAATCGCGACTGCGGCTGCCGGCGGAGTTGATCCGCGATACGGCACTGCAGGTGGCGGGGATACTTAATCCCGAAATTGGCGGGAGATCGGTGATGCCATTTTTACCTAAAGGCGTGGGTGAGCTCGCCTATGGCGGGTCCAAGTGGAGGGAGACAATGGGCCGTGAGGCGTACCGGCGAGGGCTGTACATCCACTATCAGCGCACAACGCCATACCCGCTGCTGGTCAATTTCGACGCACCGGATTCGAACGTTTCCTGTTCACGAAGACGTCCATCCAATAGCCCGCTGCAGGCATTGAATTTGCTGAACGACCCGGTGTTCGTCGAGGCGTCGAACGCCTTTGCCCAGCGCGCCATGGAGACACCGGGAGCCGCGGGCGAGCGGCTGGCCAGGATGTTCACGCTGGCCCTGGGCCGGCCGCCATCGGAGACGGAGCGACAAACATTGGCCCGGTATTTGGACAAACAGTCCGATGTGTTGCGCCAGGAAGGGCTAGGCGGCCAGACACTGGACCAAGCCGTCTGGAGCGGCGTCGCACGCATCCTGTTTAACCTGGACGAATTTATCAATCGGGAATAAATAACATGAACTACTCACGGCGCGACTTACTTAACTCATTCGGGTATGGCATCGGCGGGATGGCGCTGGCCGATCTGATGCAGGCCGCGACGCCGAATCCGCTGGCCGCCAGGAAACCTCATTTCGCGCCCAAGGCGAAGAGTGTGATCTTTATGTTTATGGAGGGCGGCCCGAGCCAGATGGATCTGTTCGATCCCAAGCCGGCGCTGCAAAAGCACCATGGGAAGGCGCTACCGGCGGAGTTCACCAAGGATTTGAAACTGGCGTTCACGAAGCCCAACGCGGCGGCATTGGCCAGTCCCCGCATCTTTCAGCCCTGCGGCAAAAGCGGCGTGGTGATTAGCGATTATCTGCCCGGACTGCGCGAAGTAGCCGATGAACTTTGTGTGGTGCGGTCCATGCACACCGACGCCGTCAATCATCATCCGGGGCAGCTACTCCTATTTACCGGCAGCATTCAATTTGGCCGGCCGACGGCGGGCGCCTGGGTAACATACGGACTCGGTAGCGAGTCGCAGAACTTACCCGGTTTTGTAGCGCTTTCGAGCGGCGCTGGCACCAGCGGCGGAGCTTCTAACTTCATGAGCGGCTTCCTGCCTTCGACTTACCAAGGGACGATCTTCCGCAACTCGGGCGATCCGATTCTCTATCTCTCGAACCCGGACGGTATTTCGAAGGCGACCCAGCGCACATCGCTGGATGCGATTAAAGAACTCAACGAAGAGCGCTTGCGCGAGAACGGCGATCCGGAGATAGCCGCCAGAATACAGAGTTATGAACTGGCGTTCCGCATGCAGATGAGCGCTCCGGAGCTGTTGGATTTCTCGAACGAGTCGCAGGAAACGCTGGAGATGTACGGGATTGGGAAAGAGCCGACGCACCAGTTCGGAACGAACGCGTTGTTGGCGCGCCGGTTAGTGGAGCGCGGCGTGCGGTATGTTCTGCTGATGGACGCCAGTTGGGATACACATACGAATTTGAACAAGAAGTTGAAGGAGAAGTGCGACGCGACGGACCGCGGGTCGTCGGCGTTGATTAAGGACTTGAAGCGCCGCGGACTGCTGGATGAAACTCTTGTGGCGTGGGGCGGGGAATTCGGCCGCACTCCTATTTGCGAGATCCGCAATACGTCGGACCCGGACAATGCGGGTCGCGACCATCATCCGACTGGTTATTCGATGTGGCTCGCCGGCGGCGGGGTGAAAGGCGGCCAGACGATTGGCGAGACGGATGAGTTAGGGTTTACGATCACTCGCGATAAGGTGCATGTCCATGACCTGCAGGCGACGATGCTGCATTGCCTGGGGCTGGATCATTTGAAACTGACGTATCGGCACATGGGCCGGGATTACCGGTTAACGGATCTGGCCGGAAACGTCGTAAAGCAGATGCTGGCGTAGACGCGAAAAGGCCAGCCCGGCGGCTGGCCTTTTCGATCGTTGGGCGGTGATCAGGAACGCGACGGTGCTTTGTCGACGATCTTGAACTTCTGTTCGTCGAAGTAGAGCACCTTGCCGGAGCGGTAGCTGTTGACGGCCATGGTGATCAGCACTTGGGCGCGCCCGGCCGTTTCCACGTCGAGTGTCGGCTTCTGGCGGGAGACCATGCAGTCCAGGAAGTTGGTGACGTGGGTGCGCATGGTGTCGACTTCCTTCACGGGGATCTTCACTTCCTCGATTCCGAACTTGTAGTTCTCGCCGCCAATGGCCTTGCGGACACCCTGGCGCCCGGTGACTTCCGGTTTCAGCGTGATGTGCGGCGCGGCGCCTTCAAACCGGCCGTGCTCCACCATGATGATGGTGCCTTCGTGTCCGCGGATCAGGCCGGGGATGTGCTGCGAGTTCGCCATCGACGAGCTCAACACCAACGAGTGGCCGGCGTTGTATTCGGCGATCAGATGGAAGGTATCGGGCACTTCGCGGTCGGGCTTGGTGGGATCTTCGGGCAACTTGCTGAACTCGTAAATTCCGCCGCCGGCCATGACTTTGTGAGGGAACTGCGGCGTGGGCCAGCAGATGTTCATGGGCGCGACAACATGGAAGAAGAGATCAGTGGCGATACCGCCGGAGTAGTCCCAATATTTGCGGAAGCGGAAGAAACGGTCCGGATCCCAATCGCGCTTCGTCGCTGGACCAAGCCAGGTTTTCCAGTCGATGTAGTCGGCGCCCTTGCCATTCGGGCCCGCGCCTTTGTCGATAGGCCAGTTCCACTCGCCTTCCACCGAATTGCGATGGTAGGAACCTTGGCTCATCAGCATCTTGCCAATGGCGCCATCGGCGATCGCCTTCTTCGCCTGCGCCCATTGGTCGCCCGAAGTGGTCTGCGAACCGACCTGCATTACGCGCTTGGTTTCCTTGACGGTTTCGATGAGCATCTTCACTTCATCGACGGTGTGGCACATCGGCTTTTCGCAGTAGACGTCCTTGCCGTTGCGCATCGCTTCGGCGGCGACGGTGGCGTGCCAGTGGTCCGGCGTGGCGACGATAACGGCGTCTATGTCCTTGTCGTTGACAACTTCGCGCCAATCGAGGGTGCCTTTCGCCTTGTGGCGCTCCATATTCTGATCGACGCGTTTCTGATACGTGTCGCACACTTTCACGATCTGGGCCTTGCCGGAATCGGCGCCGACTTTAGCGAAGACATTCGCCACGTAGCTGCCGCGGCCGCCAACGCCGACGACACCGACATTGATGCGGTCGTTCGCTCCAATAATTCGACCGGACATCTTGGCGCCGGGGCGGGCCGCGAATGCGCTGCCCGCGGCGCCAACCGCGCCAACACCTGTTAGAAAGTCTCTACGTTCCATTTGGGAAACTCCTTCATGCGGCTGCCTTCGCCGCGAAGGCTGCGAATGATAGGGCAGCCCCATTTATTGTACAGCGTGCCAGTGGGCGCGCGCGCCCGTGGCACGCTGCCCGGCCAGTCGCCTATTCGACCCAGCTACTGGAGTTTTGCATGACCGGCCTGATCCGGGGCGGCCTTATATTTGCTTCTGGAAAACGCAGTGTGCCAGATTGCAATTGTCATCACGGCCGAGAGTGACATGAGTACATTACCAAACTCATAAATCACGGTCGAGGCACCCGTTTGCCGAGCCAGAACCCGGAATGAGTGACCAATGGCATCCCCCGTACACTGAATACCAAGGCCGGCACTGACAGCCAGGAGCAGAAAATCTCGTTTTCGCACCTGGATTAGAAAACGCCACAGGATCATATTTAGAATTGCCGCCATAAACGTCAAATCTCGCGTTACCGATGCCATAAAGGTATTCGGCCTTTTATCAAAATGAATGGCGATGGAGATGACCGTGGCCAGGACCGAGCCCAACGTCAGGAACCGAATCAGTGTAGACCTCGCCGGTGTCTCCCGCCCCACTCGATATATCAATTGCAGGACCAGGAGGAACATCGCTACTTGTGCCATCAACGCCTGGATCCAGTAGAGGCGCTGGGCGCTCGCCAGCTTCCAATTGCCATTGCTGGCCCAGGAGGCGATCGGGGGAACGATCGTTGTGAGCCCAAGTACCAGAATCAAACCCACCAGATAGTAGGTGCGCCACCAATCCGACAATAATCGGTGCAAGGTTAGCACCGTCAAGATCACGGTTATCGTGGTCGTAATCGTGTAGAAGATTTGTTCGATGTTCAAAAAAAATCTCTACCCCCGAGTTCTATCGGCGGGTAGAGGTTTTTTATTTAGAGTTTTCGAAAGATACTAATTCGGGCAGCTTTTTGAAGTGTCGCCAGGGTTCCATCCCAGATCGGAAGGGGGGAAGCGGACCCTACTGCAGGGTGGACGGATCCTCTTCGAGATCGGGTGGAGGCAGGGGGCCAAATTGAAGAGCGGACGGACCCTCTTCGAGATCGGGCGGAGGCAGGGGGCCAAATTGAAGCGTGGACGGACCCTCTTCGAGATCGGGCGGAGGCAGGGGGCCGAATTTAGAGTTGCCAGCAAAAGCGACAGTCGATACACTCATCGTAACGAGTGCGAAAAGACCGATTCGGACAACGTGGTTTATTTTTTTCATGAGCACACCTTCGCGTGACAGGCTAATGGTCTGGCTTGAATTTCATCCAGGCAGACCTTATTCCCTCTATGAGAACACCCTTAGTCTAGTAAAAACCAGAGTACTGTGTGCCTAGGATTTTTCCTAGTGAAGGGTATAGGTGTTATTGCGTACTCAGAAATTTCCCGGCGGAACGGACGCACCAAAAGAAAATGACCATCCCGGCGCATTGCCGAGACGGTCATTTTTGCGAATAGGCCGGAAATGTCCCCGGTTAATCGCCGCGATCCGTATAAGAAGTGTGTTCGAGCGGAGCCTCGTAATCGCGGCGCGCCGCCGGACGGACACGGCGTCCGGCCCACTCCAGACGCATGTCGTTGCTGACTTCCTCCAGCGTCTCCATGGTCACTTGATGCTGTTCCGCGGCGAAGGCCGTCAGAAGGCAGTTGTCGCAGATCCCATTGATCAGCCGCGGGATGCCCTGCGACCGTCGATGAATTTCGGCGAGAACGGAAGCCGAAAATACCTTTTGATCGTCCATCCCGGCGCGAGAGAGCCGAGTATTGATGTACTCAACGGATTCGGCCTCGCTAAACGGCTTTAGATTGTAGCGGAGAACGATTCGCTGCTTCAACTGGCGCAGGTTGGGCGCGTCCAGTTTGCGGTCGAGTTCCGGTTGCCCGGCGAGAACGATCTGCAGGAGCTTGCCCCGCCGATTTTCCAAATTGCCGAGGAGCCGGATCTCTTCAAGTACATCCCAATCCAGGTTGTGCGCTTCGTCGACGATCAACACACTTGTCCGGCCCTCGTTGGCCTGCTGAATCAGCAAGTTGTTGAGCGCAAACAGAACTTCGGTCTTCGAGGTCCGCTCACAGCGCAGATCGAGATCGTAGGCGATCATTTCAAAGAATTGCTGGGGGTTGATGCGGCTGTTGAAAAGGGAAGCGTATTCGATATATTGAGATTCCAAGTACTCGCGCAAGCACTCCAACATGGTTGTTTTGCCGGTACCCACTTCGCCGGTAAGCACGATGAATCCCTTGCGGCTTTGCACACCGTAAATCAGGTTGGCGAGCGCCTCTTCGTGTTGCGGACTCCGATAAAGAAACGTCGGATCCGGACTTAGGCTAAAAGGGTTTTCAGAGATGCCAAAAAAGGCGTTATACATAAAGAACCTGAGCGGCACGGTCCGATAGCCGACTCACTGTAATCGTACCATGAGTGCTGCTTAACTTCGTGCCTGCCTATACCATCGACGAAAGACGATCATTCCTTGAGGTAAAGATAATAGGATGCGGCAAAATCCTAAGCCCAATCCAGCCGCACCCAGCCGCAAAGGGCGGCGCCACCGCCACCATCCAAGGCAATCCGGCGCGTCTTCGGGAAGGGAAGTCCGGGGACGACCGCTTTGCGGATTCCCGGTATGCCGGTCACGGCCATCCTCGCTTCCGGCGTGGCAATATCGGGCGCCAAGGTTTTCGACCGGAACCCGGCTCCCCAACCGAGCGGGAGCAGGCAACTGTCGCCAGTCAGCCGGGACTCTTCGTCGCGTAGTTTTTCGACTGTTTCCAATAGCGGTTTCAGCGCGGCGTGTTTGGCGAATGCCGTGTGTTCGGCGATGGATCGGCGGGCCTGCACGCGGAGTGCCTCGCTGACGCCCGCGGGTAGTGCCCCGCGGCCCTCAAAGACAGCGCCCGGACGCGCCATTTCGGCAAACTGCTGTCCCGGTTTCCACTCCGATGGACCGGCTTTACCTTCAGAACGAAGCACCAGCACCCGCGTTTGGTAGACGCGGAATGAATCGGCGGGGGTCCGGGCGTCGGTGAACGCCAAACCGTCCAGGCCGCGGCGGCCGGCGGCGGCGTCCAGTGCCGCAAGCGACTTCCAGCGCAGCCCCTCCGCGGCGCAGTCCAACCACAACTGGCGAGACTTCTCCGGATCGATCGTTCCGCCCAGCCAAGCCGTCCGGAACGCACCTTTCAGCGCGCTGCCGGGAAGCAGGCGACGGCCGCCGCCGTGGGCGAACCGGGGAATATGCAAATCCTCAGTTTTAGCTTTGTCCCAAATCGACACCAAGCCGGCGGAGGCGAACGGAATCCGGGCCGAGCTATAACTCTGGGCGTATCCCCCCCATTGGGACCACTCCAATTTTTCGGCCTTGCGCAGATGGTCGAGGTAACTCTCGAGCCGGGGGCTGCGCGCCAGCAGTTTGAAAATCCGTTCCTGATCGAGAACGCGGACTTCGTTTTGCCAGACCATGTAGTCGATCGGCGTCAGCAACTCACCGGAACCGGCTTGGAGGGGGGATAAAACCGTAAGGCGAAAGCGTCGATTCATGCTAGCCCTCTTCCTGCCACGGTAAGGCCAATCCCGCGCCGTAACGCAAAACCGGGAAGGACAGCCCGTCGATGTGCGATTCACTGATGCGCCCCGCGGGCTCTCCGGCACTCGCCAGAATGGAACCCTCCCGGACGAAGCGCAGACTGGGCTTTGGACCGGCGCCGGCCGCGAAACCGGCGCGGGAAAGTGTCCGATACGCGCCGCCATCCCAGGCCACTTCGTCGCCTTCGGAAGGCGCGAACAAGCCGAGCGTCCACCACAGTCCGCCGGACTTCGCCTCGGCGGCTTGCCAACCCACACCGGTTAGCAACCGGCCCAGCTCGCCTTCCTTGTAGCGCGGCCGGCGAGAACGGCCCCACCCGGCTCCGCGCCATCCGCCGATCCCCTCATCGGCGAGCAGACGGAAGGCGGCCTTCAAACGGCCGGACCATATTTCGGCCGATGCGACGCTGGCAAACACGAACAATGCCCAAGCTCCGGAATTCTCCGAAAACGCCATTCCTTCGACCGGCACCGAAGCCGCCGCGACACCGGTAAACCGGTCCACCGCCGCCCGCTGCCGTTCCAGCGGCCGAAACGGTCCGCCGGCGCCAGCGCGGTCGGACGGTTGCAGGCAACCGCTCGACAAATCAAGCACCCAGCGGTTCTCGTCAAACTTCTTCGCCGCTAAGGATTGAATTGCCGCCATCGGGGCAAACCGGACCGACTCCAGCCTGACGCGACGCAATCCGGCATAGGATCTCAAGGCTTCCGGGAGCGGCGCGTAGAAAACATCGTTTTGCATCGGGAACAGGGAGCTCAGGCGCGTTGTGCGAGCGCCTTCAGCGAGCCATTCCGGCAGCCACCCCAGGAGGCGCATGGCGTCGCTGATCGCGCCGAATAAGGAGTCGCTGGGTACTAGCGACGCAGGTTCGCCGGGGCGGCCTGCGCCGCAGCGCCAAGGAGTGTTCGGCTGTAGTTGAACCAGAAGAGCTGGCCGTTCTGTCGGCATGGGGAGTGATTTATTCGGACAGACGCAACGCGAATTCATCGGCCAGCACGGCCTGCTGGAGGGCTTCGGTATTGGCGGCTTTGGCGACTTCTACTTCCTGGGCGCCATCGGCGTAGTACCGGCGGCTCCTCCAGACGGCGCGAATGTTCTGGAATTCGACGCGCCCGCTACCGCGCGATCCGCCCCCGCCGAGCGCCGCATCCTCCATCAGGCGCAATCCCTGCACGACCAGGGGAACCAATTTCTGGTCGCCATCCTGGAGTATGTCGATAACAATTCGAACGCGGAACCGCGCTCCGGCCGGCACGCGTTCCAGCGTTCGCGGATTGGCCTGGGCGGTGATGCGGTCGATGGCGTTCTCGCTTTTCACTTCCGTCAACTCGTCGTCGAGTTGCTCGCGCATTTGAGCGGTGATAGATTCCAGCTCCAATGGCGCGTCGTAGATTGCCAGCCGGGCCGGCGTGATATGGCGGGCCTCCGTGGCGTCGCCCTTTACGCGATCCATGCGGCCGGGATTGCGTCCAAAGAGCAGGCAAATGGGGTCGTCGCTCCGGTCGCTCTGGTGAATGCGAACTTCCTGGCCGCGGCGGCGGGAGAGATAGATCATCTCCTCCGGCGCGGTAAGGCCGAGGGCTTGTTCCAAGAGGCTGCGCATACGGCCGCGGATCGAAGATCCGGGTACAATTGGCCGTCCGAACGCGTCTTTGACCACCGGATTATCGGCGCCGCCAATTTCCAGCGAGCCTTTGCCGGCGCCAATATGGAGGCCGGTAAGGCAGACCAGCGAGGCATCGAAGATCAATTTGCCGGCGAGGCGGATTTCGGGGACTGGGGTTGAAGAGCTCATGTTTTTCCTGGGTTCGCCGTAATTATTCGTTGTAAGCAATGATGGCTTCGAAGAGGTCCCGGAACCGGTCGTAGCCGCGGGTTTCATTTCGCCGGGTGACTTGCAGCAGGAGCTTTTCCAAGGGATCCAGACTGCGCAGTCCGTGACGCGCGATCGTGTAGGCCAGCCGGGCGCGAAGCATTACGAACTGGTGTTGACGGTCGGCTTCGGGGGCGCGGCAGGCGCGGCGGACGGCGCCATAGAGCCGTCGCAACTGGCTGCGGGTTCCGGCATCGAGATCGCGCAGCCGAGCCACCAGAACATGCGCCTGATTATCCAGATAGAGGCTATCGCCGATTAACTTGTCGTATTCGATTTCCACCGGACCTTCGGGACGCCGCAGGTCGGGACGGCGGTCGCGGTCACCGCCGGGGCGATCTCCGGCAGGCCGCGGGCCGCCATCGCGGGGACGGTCGTTGGGGCCGCCACGGGGATCGGGACTGCGCCGGTCATTGCCGCCCCCGCCTTTAGGACGGTCCGCCGGATTGGGCTGGCTCTGGGGCCGGTCCCGGTCGCGCCCGGGACGATCCGTTCGAGGGGGACGATCTCCACGCGGCTCGCGGGGCGGGCGGTCGCCGCGCGGAGCGGGCGCATTGCCGGTTACCGTCGCGGGCGCCGATTGCGGGGCGGGAGCGGGGTCAAGCGCGGGGGCGCCTTCCGCTTCCATTGCGGTTGAGGCCGCCGCGTCGACCGCAGGCGCCGCCGTTTCGGCCGCCTCAGCCGCAGGCGCTGGGGGCTCGGGCATGGCGCTTCGTTCGGGTTCCGGCGATTCGGGGACCGGCTGTGGCGTATCCGTTTGCATTTCTTCCGACATACGTAAATTCGAACTCTCTTTCCCTAAATCCGCTCGTCCGGGCCGTTACCCTTGCCCGCGCCAGCCGATTTCCAGTTGGGCCCAATCCAGCGCTACCTTCCCCGCTGGCCGAAGCTGTTTCTGAACTTGGCCGCGGCCAATCAAATCACCGAGGAAGGCCCGCCACTGCCGCTCAAATTCAGAGCCGGCGCGGTCACCGGCGAGCCGGCGCAGGCGGCTATGGAAACGCCACGGCCGGTCAACGCTCTGCTCCCGCCTTCGAGCGCGAGGGGACGCCAAGTGGCCCGCTGCTCCCCGCACACCATAAAAATCCTCGAGTTCCTCAAAGACTTCGGCCGGACATTGGTAGACCTCACGCAGTTTCCGCACCCGAGCCTTGAGGCCTTCGGCATCCTTCAACGCCGGCCACTCCAGGATCCGGTCAAACAGGGCGAGCGCGTTGCCTCCAGACGATTTCACCGTCTCGAGCGCGATCCGGTTGCGGCTCCACAGGCCAGCCAGTGTCTCACCCGTTTCGGCGATGGTCAACGATGCCGATAGCGAAGCGCCTTCGGTCAATTCTTTCCCGCCCGGGAGTTCAACGGCGAAGAGCGTGAAAACGCGATGGAACTCGGCGGCCACGCTCAAGAGCGCATCCCAGGCGCCGGCCACCGCGAAATCGTCGCCACCGCTATAGAGAATCGAAACTCGGCCGGCGTGCGCGGGCAATTCTACGATCCGTTGCAGTTCGCCCGCGACGAGTCCTTTGAAAAGAGTGGCCAGAAACAGGAAATTCTCAGTGGAATCGGCCAATTGGAGGCGCGCTCCGGCGCGGTCGATGTCGCAGCGAAACATACCCCAGGCCTTGCGCCCGCGAGCCGTTCGGGCCAGTTCTTGCGGCGCCCGGGGCGGAATTGTAAGCTGTACACCTTCGGGTCCGGTCACTGTGGTTCGTCCCGGGAGTTCCTCACCCGCGAGTTTCGCGGCAAGCCCTTCCCACGGGCGATCCACCGTTTCGGCGGCAGGTTCGGATGCGGCGAAAGCCGCGGCGCCAAGATGGGCCAAAGGAGTCTGGCGCTTTGCCCGGATTCCTTCCATCAGCCGCTTCCAAACATTTTGCCAGCTACCGAGGTTCTCCGTCCAGGTCCAGTGGAGTTCCAGCACGCCGCCGGTGGAACTGGTCACTTCGTCTCGCAGTTTGGACAGAAACTCCCCGGCCTCCTTGGCTGTCGGCTCCGGCAGAAGCAGCAGAAATGCGCCGCCGCCGGTATATCCGACTAGCATGGGAGAGAGCCCGCGCTCGGACAGAAACGTCCGCGGTGTGACTTCGGTGAGCATGGAAACCCACAAACTACGGTCGGCGAAAGACGAGTTCTCGCTCGTGGCTGACACGAACCGTTCGATTCCGCGAAACTGAGCGTAGAGGAAAACTTGAAGCGACATGGCGTTAACAGTCGAGGCTGCCGCGAAAATTCAATGTAACACGGCGGAGGGCCAAGCCCGCATTTGGCGCGTGCAAACTCCGGCGCGGCTGGAACATTTTCTCCTGGATTGTATGCCTAACGCATCGCGGGAAAGCCTCCGGCGAGCGCTTGCCGCCGGCGCCTGCCAGGTCGATTCCGTCGTTCGGCCGTTGGGTTTTCGTCTGGCGGCGGGGTCAATCGTGAGCCTGGATCCGGGGGCCCGCATTACCGAGGTTTGCCCGGAAACCATACCGCTTTCGGTCCTGTACGAAGATGCGGAGTTGATTGCGGTCAACAAACCCTCCGGCATGCTGGTCCATCCCACCGGGCGCGAAAGAACCGGGACGGTGGCAAACGCGTTGCGCGGCATGGGGCACCTTTCTGTCCATATTCTCCATCGGCTGGATCGAGATACGTCCGGCGTTCTTCTATCGGCTAAACGCCTGGCCCGGCATTCTCCCTGGGCCGGAATATTCGCCGCGCGTGAAGTGGAGAAGCGTTATCTGGCCGTGACGGCAGGTCCGGCGCCGTGGGACGAAATCACGGTGACGCTGCCGATCGGGCGGGATCCGGACCGGCGGCCCCAGTGGAATGTTGCCGCTGACGGTGCTCCGGCCGAAACCCGGCTCCGCGTCTTGTCCCGGGACGGTCGAACCGTGCTGTTGGATGCTGAACCCGTCACCGGACGCACAAATCAGATTCGCATTCACTGCGCGGCCGCGGGACATCCCCTGTTGGGCGACATGGTTTATGGCGGGCCCCCCTCCTCCAGACTGATGCTTCATGCCTGGACGCTGAAAATACCAATGCTTTCAGGCGGCGCCCAAAAAATTGTGGCGCCCCCGCCGCCGGAGTTCGGTAACTTCACAGAATGAAGTCGAAGTATCGGCGCCTGGGGGCCGGTCGCTAAAGCTCAGCGCGTCATCGGCCGATGGAATGGGTACGATAGGAGAGCAAACGCAACCTTTACATGCGGTTAATCCGATGCACTGATGCGCTGCCGGCGGCCGCTGCGCTGCTGGTGGCGGTTCCTCTATTCGCGGAACACTTCAGTTTTGACCATCATGGACTGACGAACGGCCTCTCCAACTTGAGCGTGCGCGCTCTTGCGCAGGATCGCGCCGGCCTGCTCTGGATCGCTACATCGAACGGAATCTTCCGGTTCGACGGACATCGATTCACGCGTTATGGCGTGGATATGGGGCTTGCCGAAGACTCCGTCCAGTACGTTACCGTTGATCGCGGCGGGGCCGTCTACGCCGGTACGAGCAAGGGTATTAGCGTGCTTCGGGCTGGCCGTTTCCACGCGCTATCCGTGCCGGGAACCAATTTGCCGTTTACCTGCGTCGGCACCGGGTGCATGGATTTTCTGCCCGACGGACGACTCGCGGCAGCTTCGGTACTGGGCGTGGCCGTTTTGGCATCCGATGGGTTTCGAGTCTTACCGGGAACGGAAGGGAGAGAATTAAGATCGGTATTTGTCGAACCGGGCGGGACTATTTGGGCCACGTCCTCAACCACCGTTTATCGAGGCGCTCCGGCGGCCGGAGGGGGTCTACCCTTATCGCGCGTCGGTGAGCGCATGGGTCTGCCAGAAGCGGAGTGGGGTGCGCCGGTCATGGATGGCGCGAGGCGGATTTGGATCCGGTCGAGAATGGCGCTTTACGTATTGGAACCCGGCGCCCAATCTTTCCGCCGCGCCGACCTGGATTTCCCTCCCGTGGGAAGGTTATCGAGCCTCGCCGTCGACGCATTGGGAAATTTGTGGGTACCCACATTCAGCGGACTTTGGCAACGCAAGGAGTCTGGCGGCAACGTTCGGTGGCTCCGCTATGCGTCATCGAACGGCCTTTCGGCCGATTCGGTGAGCACGATCATTTGGGATCGTTTCGGCACTCCGTGGATCGGCATGGAGGCGCACGGTCTCTCCCGTTGGAATGGATTTCCCAATTGGCGAAGTTGGCAAAGCCGCGATGGATTAAGCAACGGCGGCGTCATGTCGTTCGCTCTCGGGACTGACGGAAATCTCTGGGTGGGAACCAAGGACGGCCTCAATCGCATGTCGGCCGATGGCACTTTCTCCATTTGGAACAGCCGGTCCGGGCTGGCGTCCAACGAAGTGCGCGCTCTCGCTTCCGCGCCGGATGGTTCAATTTGGGCGGGCGGCAGTAACGATGGCGGGCTAACCAGAGTGAGCCCCGGCGGCGCGATGACACGATTCGGACCGGCTGACGGGCTTACCAATCAACGCGTGGTCTCGCTGACTCTCGAGGATTCCGGCATCTTATGGGTCTGCACGCGGGTCGGCCTCTTTCGGACCGATTGGCGGGCCGCGCGTCCCGTGTTCACGCCTTATGCAACGCCGCTTACCGATAAACCGAGGACCATCTTTCGGGTGCTGCGCGGCGCCGATGGCAGTCTCTGGGTTGGAAACGCATCCGGTCTCGCGCGGGAGAAAGCCGGCGAATGGCGGACGTATTCAACCGCGCAGGGATTGGCTCGCGATGGGATTGTATTTCTGGCGGAGCGTGCCCCGGGGGAATTGTGGCTCGGCTATTCCGGCGTTACCGGTATTGGCCGCCTGGAGTTGACTGCTAGCGGCGATGTCAAACAAATTACACATTTTGGGCGGGGGAAAGGCCTGCACAGCGACAACATCAGTTTTGTCGAATCGGATAAAAAGGGAAGTCTCTGGGTCGGGACGGACTCGGGCGTGGATGTGTGGACGCGCGGCGTTTGGCGCTATCTGGGTCCACCGGACGGCCTCATCTGGCACGACGTCATGCTGGGCGGGTTTTTCGCTCATCCCGATGGAAGAGCATACATCGGCACTACGAGTGGCTTTTCCGAAATCCGGCCATTGCCGGGCCCGATTCCGCCACAACGGGTAGCGGTGATTTCGGTAGCGAGCGATGGCGTAGCCGTGCCCGAGTCGCAATGGTCGAACCTTCATTTGCCGGCCGGCAACGTTCAGGTGGAGTTCTCCGATCTTCGCCTAAGCCCGAACTCCCGATACCGTTACCGTCTGTTTTCTCGCGATTCAATCGCCGATCCGGTCGCCGGTTGGATACCGGCCGATCATCCTGCGGTGACCCTAGGCCTTCAAACCGGTCGGCACCGTCTGGAAATTCAGTCCACGGACAACGCTGGAGGATTCGGCCAACAGACCACCGCCTTGGACATTACGATCATCCAGCACTGGTCGGAAACGATTTGGTTTCGCTGCACGATGCTTAGCGCGGCGGCCATCCTGATCTTCCTCCTTTGGCGGCGCCGGATTGCGCTGGTCGAAAGCCAGCGAGCCGCGCTGGAGTCGGCCGTTGAAGAACGAACGCGAGAATTGCGCGACCAGGCCGCGCGCATAGAAACGCAGAAGGCCGAGATCGAGGCGTTGCTGGTTCAATCCCACCACGCAAACCGCCTGAAGAGTGAATTTCTGGCAAATATGAGCCATGAGATACGCACGCCGATGAACGGAGTCATCGGGATGACTTCCCTTGCCCTCGCGACTGAACTTTCGGTTGAACAACGAGACTACGTCGAGACAGCCCGTTCGTCGGCACAAAGTCTATTGCAGATTCTGAACGACGTTCTCGACCTCTCCAAAATAGAGGCCGGCCGCCTGGACATCGAAACCGTCGCGTTCTCGTTGCGCCGGCTCGTGCAGGACTCAGCCCGTCCATTTCTACCCGCCATTCGCGTCAAGAACCTCCACTTCGGCGTAGATGTCTCATCGACGTTGGCCGACGAGTTTCGCGGCGATCCGACTCGCCTGCGTCAAATCCTGAACAATCTGATCGGTAACGCCGTTAAGTTCACCGAGAAGGGTTCCATACAACTCCAGGTCCGCGCCGGGGATGGAGACTCCTCGGATCGGCCAATCGTCCAATTTTCCATCTCGGATACGGGAATCGGCATTGCCGCGGAAAAGCTCTCCATTGTCTTTGAGCAGTTCCGGCAAGCCGATGGATCAACAACGCGAAAGTATGGCGGAACGGGATTGGGTTTGTCCATCTGTGTTCGTCTGGCCGCGCTGATGGGCGGCCGCATTTGGGCGGAGAGCGTCGAAGGAAAAGGAACGACGCTTCATTTCACGGCAGCACTGTGCCTGGGTGCGGGAGAACTTCCGTCGATACCGGAGACCCTGGAGACGGCTTCGATTCGACCGCTCCGAATACTGCTGGTGGAAGACAACGCCGTCAGCCAGCGGCTTGCGCATCGCCTGCTTGAAAAGCAAGGTCACACCGTCACTCTTGCTTCAAACGGAGTGCAGGGCCTGACGGCCTGCCGCGCACAGCCCTTCGACCTGATACTGATGGACGTTCAGATGCCGGAACTCGATGGTCTTGCCGCTACCCGCGCTATACGGGCGCTGGAAAACTCGACCGGCCGGCACACACCTATTTTGATGCTCACGGCGAACGCCATGAAAGGCGACCGGGAACGGGGTCTGGAAGCGGGCGCCGACGGCTATTTAACAAAGCCCCTGGAAGCCGGAGAGTTGATTCGTACCGTAACCGAAATGGCCGAACGCGAATCTTTCGCCGGACCCGAAATCTAGAACCCCCGGCTGGGCCGGTAACCGGGTCTGGCCCGGACGCGATACTTCTTTCCGGAATCCCCGGCAATCTCCACTGCGATTTTTCGAAACCCTTCATTCGGATTCTGCTGCGGATAATAGGTCACGGTGTACGAGTTGCCGAGGTCTTCGCGAATCGATTCGAAGGCCTCTACCTGTTTTTGCCACGTTTTCGCGAAATACGCTTTTCCGCCGGTTCGTGTCGCCAGACGTTTGAAAACACCGCTTGAAATCGCGTCTCGGCTGGCCTCCGCCGTGGAAATAACGTAGATCGGGATGCCCTCGTCTTCCGCCACCGCGCGTACATCGTCAGGGGCTACCATGCTGGCGTTGTCAGGTCCATTGGAGAAGACAATGACGACTTTCCGTCCCGGAACCTTCGCCGCGTCGCGCAGCGTCAGCAGGAGCGTGTTGTAAAGCGCCGCGTCGTCTCCGGCCACCGCTTTCCGTAAGCCGAGAATCGCTTCATTGCGGTCCTTTGTCAAATCCGACGCCCGGGTCAAATTCCGGCTGAAGGTATAGACCGCGACCGAGTCGGCGCGATCCAGTCCGCGAACAAAGTCCGCAATAGCATCGGAGGCATACACGAAGCCGCGGTACATGTAGTTACTGGTATCAAAAAGGACGAAAACATTTGTTCCGACAAAGGCGTCCGATCGCACGTCCGGTCCGGCCTTTGCCTCTTCCCCGGCCGCTTGCGCCGCCAGCGGCCGCATCGTCCCGTCGTCAAGGATTTGCATGACGGGCTTGTTCCCCTCGGCGAAGGTATTCAGCCTTTGTACGATCCCGTCTTCCAGAATTTTGAAATCGGATGGCTTCAGGTTATTTACATACTTGCCCTTGCTATCGGTCACGGTGAAGCCCAGGACCACCATGTCAACCTTCACGCGAAACGTCGGCCGGCTCGTCTCCTGCGCCAACGCACTGCGTCCGGCCAACATTGCCGCCGCGCCAACTCCGATGAATTTGCGTCTCGATGTCACTCGTCTCTCCCTTGCAAGACCGTCGTTGAAAAGTGTATCTAATGCCGGACTTCGAATGGCGGACTATGCTCCGCCGCCGGCGGCCTGCGCCGTTTTGTGCGCCTTAGCCCGAACCTCTTCGCCAACTTGCCGCATGGAGCGCAGCAGCGCCGGCCAATCCTCAAGATGCGTGGCAAAGATCTTCTCCACCGTATGCTTCGTCCATTCGGGCACCGCTACATTTAATTGCGAAGGCATCATGTAGGAAGAATCGGCCACGGATGCAAAGTACAGGAGGCTGGATTCCCAACTTTCCGCCATGATCCGGCTGGAATAGCCCATCAGGGTCGGGAAGGTGCGGACATTTAATAGCTCCGGGCTGTAGCTGTTCGTCAACGTCGGCTTCGACGTGCCGAACGCCTTTGAAATCGCGCCATAGTTCACCTCCAACGGCGTCATACTGGCCATCTGGCGGATCTCGCGGGCCAGTGCGTCGCCCTCTTCGGCTCTCGCTCCGTGCATCTCTTTCGCCAACAGGAACAGCTCGGAAGGCGTAACATTCTCCAGGGCTTTCTTAACCCGTCCCTCGCCAAGCCACTCACCCACTTGCCGCGCTCGCCCCGGAGGCGCATAGTTTCCCAACACTCGGGTAACCCGTGATCGCAACCCTTCATCCATGGTCGATTCCGCCAGGAGCAATTCGCTTAGCCGCAGGTGCATTGCCACCCACTGCATCTGCCCGGGCGTGACCTTCCAGAAACGCTGAATCTTAGAGCTTTGGACAATTTGCGGTACCAGATCGCCCCAAATAAGCGCCTGCTCCCTGCTCGGGATCAGGAAATTCTGCTCCGCCTCGGCCAGCGCGTACGGCAACCCGGTTAAAGAACCCACCAGCCGTCCGCCCGAACTCGCGGGCCAGCCGGAACCGACAACCTCTGTCTGCCGCCATGTTTGCGCGGCGCCTTGCAGCCCAAGGAAATCGTGGCTTCGCACGAACACCGGGTTCGTATAGAGGATTTGCGCTCCGGGCGGCGCGTAGTGGGCGTAGTTCAGTCCGACCAGCGTGTCCCGCAGAAGCGGCGCCAGTGAACCGCGCACATCGGCGAGCTTCGCCGGGTCTCCGGCAGCTTTTTCGACCTGCGCGCGCAAATTTAATTTCCGCTGGTTTTCGATGTGGCGTTCGCTCCAATAACCGAAAATCAGCGCATTTTTTTCCACGCCGCTCAGGCCGGCGCGCGGGAGATGAATCTCCGAGAGGCGTCCAGACACTCGTTGCACAATGGCGGGATCGAGCTTTCCGCCCTTTCCGAGCGATTCCAGATGGGCCGCCAAATCGCCGAGCGCCTTCAACGAGACCAAGCGCTGTGCCTCAATGACGCGAATCATGTCCTGCACGAGCAGCGTCTGGCTTTCCTGGTCATCCGCATTTGCGGTGCCGGCCAGCAAATCCACCAGCCGGTCTTGCGGATTCGTACCGTCGGGCGCGCCCGTGGCTTTCAGCAATGCCAATACGCCTGTCCAGCCGGCGTCGAAGGTCTCCCGGTCGTTCTTCACCTTGGAGAATGCCGTCAAAATACCCGACATCGTAGCGTCGCAGGAGTTCTCCGGGATGGCGCCCTGCCGGACAAGAATCTGCCAAAGAGATAGCAACCCCTGCATCGTTCCCGCGGCGTTCGACCGGGCGCCTTGGTCCCGAATGCCGGAAACCGCCGCCATCGTATCCAGGTAGCTCAGGACGGTCGCCTCGCTTAAAACTCCCGTCTCGTTCAACAACGAATACTGCGCTCCACTTCCCCGGTATTCTCGGGCGAGACGGTCGACGGTGGCCGCGGCCATTGGTTGCGCGCGCTTCCGGTTCATGTCGCTGAGCGCCATGAATATCTTCAGCGGCTCGTTCTCGACGGCCTTTCGGCACAGCGCGAACAAGGCTTCCAGTAAATCGTCGGGTTCTTTCCAGCCGGTCGCGGCTTTCGTCAATTTCCCGTCGTACTTTCCATGAGGATGCTTGATGAAAAGTTGTTTCCAGATTTCGACATTGCCGGGAATGTGCGGCTTTCCGTTCTCTTCGAATCGAAGTCGCGTCGTCAGCAACAACAGGTCGGTGTTGGCTCGAAATACGGGCCGCGCCGGACCCGGACTGGTTACTTTGCCCGTCACCGCGCCGTAGAACCGCTTGAGCCGTCCCGCCTGCGTCAGGTAGTCCTGAGCGGGTCCGCTAACCCGCATCAAGGAATCGTAGTAACTGGCAAGCCACCCGTCATCCTTAGAGTTCAGCTTGTCGAAGAACGCCGCCGGGTCCGCCGGAGACGCTCCGGCCAATTCCGCCCACGTCGCTTCCGCTTTCGCGCCGCCGGGGACCACAGCCCGCCCGTCGGCGATGGTGTACATCCCGCCAAAAAAATCGAGGACATGGGAGAACGCCTTCAACCGCATAACCGGTATCGCTGTTTTCAACTTTGTCGCGACCTCCCGGTCCACTTTCGACAGGCCGAGATACAGCCGGCAAAGCTGGGGATCGCTCAAGTACTGATCGATGAATTCCCCCTGCTGCTTTTCTTTCGCGCCGAGCCAGTAGTCGGGTCCATAGAGTACCGGCACCTGCGTCGCCTTGAAGTCATACTCAAAAGGACGATTTGCTCGCAACGCCTGTTCCAGTTCCGCCAGCGGAAAACCGGAGTCGATTGTCAGGAAGGCACGAGAGGCGTTGATGGTCTCAAGTACGACCTCCGCTCCACATCCGCCCCGCATCCTGTATCCAAGCGCCCGCAGCAGGTCCGCCGTCACCGGCGATTCACATTGTTCGACGCGGATTTTTTTCGATTCACCGGCAATCTTGTTCAGCTCTCGCGCCTGCGAAAGGTAACGAACGACGAGTTTCAAATACTCTGTCGGCTCCAACCCTTCATTCGAATTTGCCGCCTGGTAGCCATTGGTAACGACGTTTCGCGCAAGGGCGGGGAGAATCTCTTCTCGCGGAAGGTCGGGGCTAAGGGCCGCCATCCGGGAGAAACTGCGCAACGGTCCGGGAATTTCGATCAGCGTGTACTCGACGCCGAGCTCGCTCTTCGGCGACGGAATTTGACCGCCGCCCGATTGCCGCTCGTGTAATTGAGCTGCCGCCGTATCGCCTGCCAATAGGTCCAGCGCCACCAGCCGCCGCGCATAGCGTCCCATTTCCCGTGCCCCGCTCTTTTCCAACAGGCCTACTAACTTCCCGTAGAGCGATCGTGCCGCGGGATCGCCATGGCGATCCAGGAAATCAGCCGCGACAGTTAATGTAACAGCGTCATTCGGCGTCTCCCTGGCTGCGGCGAGCAACAAGGAACGAGCCGCGCCCGCCTGGCCTCTCTCCTCTAACTGCCGGGCTCTCGCGGCAATTTCTTGCCCCTGTGCCAACGTCCCGCAAACCAAGAAACACAGCGTTAAAATAAGTCGCATCGGTATCCGTCCCCGAGAATGGTGCTCCTACTCTAACACTACTTCCAGGCCGCCGATCACAGTCCCGCTCGCCCGATCCAGAGTTAACAATCGAATGGATCAAAAAAATGGGGCGCCGCACTGTGGTGGAGTGCGGCGCCCCGAGAGGCGGTGTCCCAGCGAAGGGAGACGCGCCTAGTGGATCAACTGTTCGCCGCTTCCCGCCGGCGCCGTAGTCATCGGGTCGGCCAGCCGCGCACGGTCCGGAATCACCAGCGCTTGATAACCCTGCGCCAGGTTCTTGCTTCCGAAGTCGCTGATGAACGCGTATCCGTGCGCGAACTGAAAGTCGCAACCCACCATCATGTAACCCTGAAAGCCGGCGCGCGATCCGGACAGCGTAAACGTCCACTGTTCGCCACCGGCCAACGTCGGTGAATTCAGGATTGGGAACTGTGCCGACGTCGTTGCATTGAATGGCGTTGGGAAGAACGTCGCGGTGCATCGCCCGGTTTGTGGCGAGGTTGTCAGTGTGTCACGCGAGGTATTGCTAACGGACACGCCGGTGTCGAATCCAGCCTGATTGGTAAGGAACTGGAATAGGAGTGTGGTTCGGCAGACGTTCAGGGCCACCATCGGCGTCGGGCCGATCAAGCCGAGGAATCGCGGGATCGAATCGCCGGCGGTTGCCGTGGTCGCCGAACTCTGCGGGCCAAATCCGCCGGAGGTCGAGATTGTGCTCGCTAACGGCTGCGGGTTATTGCCGTAGGCGACTACCACAACAAACGCCACCGCTTCGTTCGCGTTCACGTCCGTCTCGAGGACCTCCCACGACACTTCGCCTGTTGAAGGAACCAGTTTCAAGCCTCCGTCAATGGCATTATCTTGCGGCAGGGGAGTAAACGGCGCCCCCGGCGTCGCGGTCAGGCGCGCCTTCGTTGTGGGCACTCCAGCAGCGTCCACGGAACTGCCGGTCGCGAACTCACGTGTTCCGACGTAGACTCTCGCACCCGCTGGAATGTTGGTGAAGACCGCCCGAAGAGTCGTTCCGCTATCGCCCACGCCAACGCGATTCCATCCGTTCACCGCTGGATAGGTGGTGTTGTTGAAGCCGCTTTCGGTGTTGTACGAAATAATAGGGTTGTCCTGTGAGAACGCAATTTGGGGTTCGACCAGCGTTGTTCCGAGATTCCGGCGCTTAAATGCATTTGGAAATCCTTCCGAGAACTTCACTAGCATCGTCCGGCCTCCGGGCGAAGAGTAGGCCCCGGCGCCGATGTTGACCGCGAGGTCGCTGTTATACGCGTTGCAGGCGGTCAGGGCCAATGGCCCCGTCAGCACGCCGTCCAGCGCGCTTCGGAGTTCGTAGCTCACCCCCGTCCGCACCGTGCCCAGAGTCTGCTGCGGATTCGTCAACGTGCTGCTGACTTGCGCGCCGGATATCGAAACAAACGCCAGTGCCGGTCCGCCCGCAGGCGGAATGCTCGTCGCGTTCATCCTGATATTCCGGATACGCAGGATCCGGTCTGCGTTCGGTCCGGGCGGGTTCACCGGAATGTTCAACCAGGAAAGGGAATTGAAAGAGTCGTACCGGCCCTGGAAGACGTTGTCCGTGTTGAGACACGGATTCGTCAAGCATGGTCGCTGCTCCAGCGCAGCCGGCGTGTCAACGATGAGAATCGCTTCCGTTTGCGCGGGGATTGTTCCCGCCGCCGCCACCGTGATCCGGCTGCTGACCGCGGCGTTAAAGAAGATACTGATGTTCACGACCGGAAAGGCGCCGGCGGCCACCGGCGTGCCTCCGCGGCAGGTGAGAATCAGGTCGCCCGCCAACTCGGTTGTGCCGGTCGATCTCATCGTGGTCGGCGTCGGCGCGCTCGCCGTACAAGCCATTTGAGTCTGCGCGTGTACGGCCGGAACTGCCATCAAGCCGGCAAAACACAATGAAAAAAAGACAGTACGCTGCATATTTTCTCCTGGACGTGCGAACACGAGACGCACGAATCCCGACACTGCACCAAAACATTATCATGGAGAAATGTTTTTGAAACAAGAAGGATGTACAAACAAAAATGCCCGCGCCGAATAGGCGCGGGCATTTTTCGACAAAAGGAGCGGCTATTTGGCCAGGCGAAGTATCTCCGAGGCAATCCGCGCGAACGCCGCGTTTAGATCGGCGGAATTGGCGGCGTAAACATACAGCCCGTCTGTCTTTGTGTTGTCGTAGTTATTAGCCAATGGATCGTTCGCCATGCGCTTCAGCAGGATGTCGTCCACTCCGCCATTGCTGCCCAAACCGAGGGTAAAGGTCACCACATTCAGCGCGGTGTTGGTTCGGATGCTTGTAGCGGCGTTGTCAGCCAAATTGGTCGCCACACGCGACAGCGTGTCCGGTTTGTCCGGCCGGATCCGATTAATATAGGGGTGCCCAGCCGTAGTGAACTTGGTCACGGTCGAGTAGCCGGAGGTCGAGAGGCCGTTGATATCCGTGTTGGGAATGTAGGCCACATCACGGCGGACTCGAACTGAATTGGTAGACATCTGGCAATTTGTTCGCTGACCGTTGGGAATCAGCGAGTCGGTGGTCGAAAAACTCGTTACATCCTTCGCCGCCAGCCCTGTGGTGTTGCCCGTGGCCGCCCCCAGGTTGCCTCCGGTCAGCACACCCACTTTCGACGCGAACGTTCCCCAACTGGCGTGCGTGGAGACCCAGCCGTTGTCGTCATTACAAGTCGATTTGGCCATCGTACACTGGGAACCCGTTGCACAGGTGTTTCCATCGCCGAACCGCGTGTCGGAGACCGTCTTGATCGGAAAGGCCGCCGTAAACGCGGTCGGCACGCCGTCGGTAAAGAAGACAATCATGTTCAGCGCTAACGGCTCGTTGATCGTTACCAATTGTTGGTAGGCGGAGTAGTAGGAGTACGCCGTATTCGTCCAGCCGCCGCAGGTGATCTGATTGATCTTACTCGATAACGTGTTCGACGGATCCTTGAAGTTTAGCGATGGAGGATAAGCGAGGTAGGCGGCCGCTCCGAACGTAACCAGTCCGAGCCGGTCGCGCTGATTGGCAAACATATCCACGAACGTCTTGGAAGAGGAAATCATATCGGCGCACGGCTGCCCGGCCATCGATCCCGAACGGTCCAACACCAGCATCAGGTTGACGGCGCGCCGGGATGCCTTTCCGGCCGCTCCGGCTAAGGTTGCGCTATTACCGATGATCCGCATGAAATAGAGCGGCGCCGTCGTCGTCGCCGTTGTCGTCACCGTCAGCGTGCTTAAGTTCGTCTGCGCAAGCACGAACGCCGGCGTCGTACCGGTCGTACCCAGATACCCGTTTGGAAAGTTCGCCCGGAAGAACGCATCGCCTCGAGCCAGCGCCGCGGCCGTTTGTTCCGCCAGCGTCAATCCCACGTTTAGATTTCTTGCCGTTGCCAGGGACGCGGCATCACAGGCGGCGGTGAGCCGGCCGCGAACCACATACAGCAACCCGGCATCGATCGCCAGTCCCACGGCGGGCAGAGTGAATAACAGCATGATTGCGGTCAACAACACCGCCAAGCCGCTCTCCCTCTGCTCTCGCCTGCGGGAAACCCTCCGCCGGCTCAAGCCTCCTCGAATCCCGCTGCCCGCGTGTCCCTCAGAAGCGCACAGGCCGCGGAGGCACGGCGCCAACGGGCGAGTAACTCGCCCCTCCCGCGGTGCGGAAGCGTGTCCGTTGTGCGCGTGTCCCTCAGAAGATATTTCGTTGATAGACATAAGTATTGTCCCGGTATCCTGGCATGCTGATTTCAGGCGTCTGGAAATACGCCTCGGAAACGTAAGCGAATTCTCCATCGTTCAGCGTCATGGCCGCCGCGAATCCGTCGGCACGCGCGCTTGATTGAGTTAGGTAGTTCGTGGCCGTGATCGATCCATCCGCCCCCACGATAGAACTGATTGGATTGCCATAGGTTGTCGTATAAACCGCCGGGTTCCCAACCACTACACGTTTCACTACGACATCCCTCCCGTTGTTAGGGCACGTCGCAGGGGTCAGGCCGCCCGCTGTGCATTGCGCGTCCCCGATTCTGGTGATCTGTGTCATGATAACCGCGCCCTTGCCCCCGGTGGCCGTCATTCCCATTCCATTGGCAAGCCGCACCAGAAGGTCCTTGTTCGCGGTTAGCGTGAAATCTACATACCGCATGAACATCGCGCCGGCATCGCGGGATACTACGCCGGCTTGCACGCTCCGCGTCAAAGTCATGCCGATCGAAAATGTCCCCATCAGTAGCGACACCAGAAATGTCGCTACCAGCGCGAACTCCACTATGGCATTGCCGCTCTCCCGGCCTTGTCTTGTTATCCCTTTACGCATGGTACGCATTTCCTTAGCGGCAAGGCGGATTCACAGTTCCGCCTGCCAAGCCCTCCATTCGATCCGCGGCGTAGACGTTGATCACAAATGGACTCGCGCTCCGCCACAGCGGCGCGATCCAACTCCAGGAGTAACCCTCTACGCCCACCTCGACAACGTTCCCCGGCGAATTACTGTTCAGGCCCGTCAGTTCCACGTTCAAGTTGCTTGCCGCGTAGTACCGAATCTTAATTTTGGTGTCGTGGGCCGCGGCCGTCAAAAATCCTCCGGCGGAATTTTTTACAACCTGCTTTATAGAGGCGTCCTGGCACAGCGCCGACATCGTGTCGTAGGTCACCGCATAACGCACGCCTTCGCGCACTGCATTCTGCATTGTCGCCCTCATAAAAATGGCGACGGAGAAGTCGAAAAGCCCGAAAAGCAAGGCGCACAAAGGCAGAAAGATCAACGCGACTTCCACCAATTGGTTGCCGCGCTGTACCCTCTTCCTCCGCGGGGAGATAGGACGGATACCACTCACGTTTTGGAGATACTCCTGTTCAGTCTCCATTTTGGGTACGAAGGTCGGCCTCGCCAATTGGGCAAGTACCCTAGAACCTAACTAAAAACCCTTTAGCTCGTCATCAGTTAGGC
>Ga0105046_10002473_pt1 | contig 29157 bp, 24 predicted proteins | sample MAT03_FD_78385 | JGI IMG/M metagenome (GOLD analysis project Ga0105046, IMG submission 78385) | Freshwater microbial communities from Lake Fryxell liftoff mats and glacier meltwater in Antarctica - MAT-03 (megahit assembly) | ecosystem: Environmental > Aquatic > Freshwater > Ice > Liftoff... | reverse complement strand
AGCGCGAGGGTTGGCTCGAACACGGCTGTGGAATTGACATCGCGCCGATGTGGACGAAATATGTCCACATGAGGACCGCAACCGTCCGTGATCTACGGAACAACTTTGCCCGGCTCGAAGCCTGGTTGGGCGAGGGGGAGCAGGTGTGCATCGAGAAACGGGGCGAGCCTATCGCCATGCTGACCGGCATGCGGCGAAGCCGGAGGTCCAAGGTGAAGATGCCCGATTTTGAGGCGCGGCAGAAAGCCATCTGGGGCGACCGCGTTTTCAGCGAAGAAGAAGTGCGGGCGATGAGGGACTCGGAACGTGAGGCAGACCGAGGATGAACGTCTTCGCCGATACCTCTTTTCTGTGCTCCCTCTATCGACGACAAATTCATTCGCCCAAGGCCATTGCCTTCATGAGGAGGCAAACCGGACCGCTTCCGGTATCCACCTTTCTGTTGCTGGAGTTTCGCCAGTCGGTGCGATTCCAAATTCGGCTGCACTCGAAAGACAGAACCAAGGGCTATCCCAAATCGGAGGCGACGCAGATGCTGAAAGACTTGCAGTCGGATCTGCGGACCGGAGTGCTTGAAGTCGTGGCAGTCGATTGGGCGGCGGTGCATCAATGCGCGGAAGAGTTGAGCGCGCGATTCACCGCGCAGAACGGGCACCGTCTGGCGGACATCCTGCACGTTGCCACGGCGCTGCATCTCGGCAGCGCCGAGTTCCTCACCTTCGACGCCAACCAAAAACTGCTGGCTCAGTCGGAAGGCATGAAGGTTGCCGTTTGAGACGAAGATCATGGCGCGCCTCCTTTGGCGGAGGCGACGAGGAGCTCCGCCGCGCAATCCGCGGGCGCTGCGGCAGTTTCAAGGCTGGATTTCATTGCATCGGATCATCAAGGGCACAGAAGGCATGACCGGGATCGGTCGTGACGGGATGACGTCCGCCGCCGTAGTATCGATCAGCTCCATCGCAGTTCGGTGCGGGAGAGCGGGAACTGGCGGACGCGTTTGCCGGTGGCGGCAAAGATGGCGTTGCAGATCGCAGGTGCGACCGGGGGCAACGCGGGCTCACCGAGGCCCGTGGTCGGGTAAGCGGTCTTCAGGAAATGCGTCTCGATCTTCGTCGGCGCGTCCGCGATGCGGATCATCGGATAGTCGCTGAAGTTCGATTGCACCGCGCGGCCTCGCTCGATGTTGAGTTCCTGATACATAAGCACGCCGAGGGCGTCGATGACCGATCCTTCGACCTGGTTCTCCGCTCCGCTTAAATTCACGACTTGGGCACCGATATCGGCGCCGGTCACGAAGCGGTCCACCTTGAGCTGGCCGTCTTTCGAGACGGTGACCTCGGCCACCTGGGCGAAATAGCCGCGGTGACTGAAGTGGAAGGCGAGGCCGGCGCCCGAGCCTTTGGCAAACTGCCTCTTGCCCCAGCTGGCTTTCTCCGCGGCGAAGGTGAGGACGTTGCGCATGCGCGCGACGTTGTAGCCGCCGCCACCGCCACTCTGCTTGCCTTTCTTTCCGCCCTCACCGCCACCGCCGGCGGGCATTTCATCCTTGTCGCCGAGCAGTTCGAGACGGAGTTCGAGCGGATCGCGACCGCCGGCGTGGGCGAGTTCGTCGATGAAGCTATGGATGACCCAGGCGAAGACGCAACCGCCGGGCGCGCGCCAGGGACCCATGGGCCAGCCGGTGTCGAACATGGTCTGGTCGAGCTGGTAGTTGGCGATCCAACGGCCGGGAAATTCGTCGCCGCCGAGGTTGCCGCCGCTGCCGGCCCGGCCGCCTTCGCCGAAGGTGAAGAAGTGATTTTTCCAAGCGACGATTTTTCCCTTGGCATCGATACCGCCCTTGAGGAAGTGGATGCCGCCGGGACGGTATTGGTCATGGCGCAGATCGTCCTCGCGCGACCAGGTGAGTTTTACCGGGGCGCTGACCTTTTGGGCGATGGCGGCGGCCTCGATGAGATAATCCACTCCGAGGCGACGACCGAAGCCGCCGCCGGCACGATTGATGTGGAGTTTGATTTTCTCCGGGGCGATGCCCAGGACGCGCGTCACCAGCCCGACGCCAGTGGACGGGTTCTGCGTGGGGGCCCAGATTTCCATGATGCCATCGTGCCAGTGGGCCGTGGTGTTTTGCGGCTCGAGATTGGCGTGCGAAATGAAGGGATACAGGTAGTGCGCCTCCACGGTCTTCGCGGCGCCGGCGAGGGCGCCATCGGGATCGCCGTCTTTGCGCACGGGGCTACCGGCGGGTTTGGCGGCCTTTTCTTTGGCCTGGGCGACAAACGAGTCCCAGCTCTCGCCCGCGACCTTGCCTTCGTCCCACACGATCTTGAGTTGCCGACGGGCGCTGAATGCGGACCACGTGGAGTCGGCGACGATGGCCACGCCCGGGACGAGTTCCTTCACCGCGCCGTTGCCGGCGAGGATGAAGGCATCTTTCACGCCGGGGAGGCTCTTGATCTGAGCGAGGTTGGCGCTGACGACTTTGCCACCAAACGCGGGGCATTTTTCGTAAACCGCGTAGAGCATGCCGGGCAGCTTCACGTCGAGGCCGAAGAGCGGCTGGCCCGTGACGATCTTGCCCGTGTCGACTTGCGCCACGCGCGTGCCGAGGAGCTTGAAGTCCTTCGGTTGTTTGAGAGTGACGGTACCCGCCGAGGGCACGGGCAGCGTGGACGCTTTGGCGACGAGCTGGCCGTATTTGAGGGACTTGCCCGAGGTGTGGAGCACCGAGGCTTTTTCCGCGCGGCACTCGGAGACCGGGACGCCCCAGGTTTGCGCAGCGGCTTCGACGAACATGGTGCGGACGGTGGCGCCGACGAGGTGGAAGTTGTCGTAATTGTTCGGCGTCGAGTTGCTGCCGCCTGCGTTTTGGCTGCCGTATTTCTCGGTGTCGAAGTCACCTTGTTCGATGGCGATTTCCTTCCAAGGAACTTCGAGTTGCTCGGCGATGATCATCGGCAGCGAGGTCTTCACACCCTGGCCCATTTCAGGCTGCTTGGAGACGATGGTGACGGCACCGGAGGGCGAGATGCGGACGAACGCATTGGGGGCGAAATCGCCGTTCGCAGCGGCGGCTTCGGCGGCGACGGCTTCGCCGCCGGAGCGGATGTAGAACGCGAGCGCGAAACCGCCGCCGGCGAGACCGGTGAGCTTGAGGAAATTGCGGCGGCTAAATGAGGGAGCGAGGGCGGGGGTGTTCATTGGGCACCTCCTTGGCCGGCGGTCGTCTGGCCGGCGGCGAGTTTGATCCCGGCGCGGATGCGCATGTAGGTGGCGCAGCGGCAAAGGTTGCCGGCCATGGCGCCGTCGATGTCCTCGTCACTCGGCTTCGGGTTGTCTTTTAGGAGCGCGGCGGCGGTCATGATCTGGCCGGATTGGCAGTAGCCGCACTGTGCAACGTCGAGATCGGACCAGGCTTGTTGAACGGGGTGGAGTTTGCCGGATGGTTCGGCGAGGCCCTCGATGGTGGTGACCTTCATCCGGCCGATGATGGAGACGGGGGTCATGCACGCGCGGCTGGGCACACCATTGAGGTGGACGGTGCAGGCGCCGCACAGGCCGATGCCACAACCGAATTTGGTGCCGACGAGTTCGAGGGAGTCGCGCAATACCCAGAGAAGCGGGGTGTCGGATGCCACGTCCACCGTGCGGGACTGGCCGTTAATGGTGAGGGTGTATTTGCTCATGGTGAAAGTCGGAAAAGGTTGGGGAGGGTTCGCCGCATAGAAGGAGGAGCTTCCTGCGGTAAGGTCACGCATTTTCACGGTGCGGTCAGGTATTTGAGGAAAAACGCGACGATGCGGCGGTTGATCTCGGCGACGGTGGGATCGATGTTCTCGCCGCGAAATCCATACCCGGCGCCCTTTACGATTACACATTCCTGCTTAGGCGTTGCCTCGGCCGCGAACGACGCAGCGAGCAGACAACCGGCCACGGCCGCGAAACGCAGCCGGAAAAGATGACAACCGAGTCGAGCGATCATGGAAACTTTTTCAGTAAGCGAGGGTGGTCGTGACCCGGACCGAGCGCGGCTCCAACAGGTCGAAGCGGCTGTAGCCGACGCCGCGACCTCCGGGGACCTGGTACTCGCGGCGAGACGGAGAAGCGCTGCGGGACGAGGCCATCCTGGTTGAAGAGATTCGTGACGTTGAGCTGGTAGGTCAGCGTGCCGCGGAAGCGGCCGACGCCCACCTTATGGCGATAGCGCACCATCAGATCGGCGGCGGAGAGGGGGCGGCCCGAAATCTCCGAGCCGGAGGCGGTGCGACCGATGATCTGGGCGACGCGCCAGCGATAACCGCCGCCGACAGTAAAGCCGCGAAGCCGGCCTTCCGTGAAATCGTAGGCGGTGAACAGGCTCATCTTGTGCGGGCGCAGGCCCCAGCGCTGCTCGTTCTCGAGTTTGTCGTCGTTGATTTCGGCGATCATGTTGCGGATTTCCTCGGCGACGGTGATGACCGTGGCGCCGTTGGCGGTGGTGAGGGTCGCGAGGTCGGCGGCGGGAGACAGTTTTCCGAGCTCGATCCATTTCGCGACGGTCTTGCCGGCCTCGAACGCGGATGCATTCACGACGAACGTGCCGTTGGCGTTTTGCGTGACGCCTTCCTTCAGCAGCCTGCCGTCCGAGGTGTACCCATACCACGGCACGGCTACCGAGTTGTTGATGCGAATGCGGTCGGTGTAAGAATAGGTCGCGGTCAGGCGCCAGTGGGGTGTGAGATTGGCGACGGCTGTGAACTCGTAACCCTCGGAGTCTTCGTCGAAGGTATCGGCATTGACGGGGGGGTAAGGCTGGCGCGAGTCGCCGTCCAATCGGCGGTCGAGATCGGGCGGCCGGGACCCACGAGCACGGATTGGAGCGCATCGGCGATGCGGATGTTGCGGAGATTGTAGCGCGCGTTGATCCCGCCGCTGCCCGTCTGGCCCTGCTGTGCGGTCGCGAAGGCGACGGCCTTCATCGAGACGCGGTTGGAGAGCAGATTGAGCGAAAACCCATAGTCTTCGCCTTGGCCTTCGGTCGGATCCGGGATCGTGCCTTTGGGGAGCACGCGGTTGGTAAAGGTGGGAATGCCGATGTTGCTTGAGCGGTTGCCGATTAGCGAAAACCAGTCTGTCACATGCAACACCGCTCCCTGCGTGCGCGTGATGCCCTTAAGTCGATTGGTCGAAGCCTTCGCGGGATCCAGATCGACCACGTCGGTTTTCAACACCGGGTCAGTCGAAAAACCAAACGACGTCGCGTCGCCCTCGTCGGTTCGGTAGCCCACGGTCGTGACGAGGCGGCGATTCCAGAAATGGCTCTGCGCGACGAGCAGATTGGTGGTCAGTTCCTGCTCGGCGTAGGAGTTGGTGGTGCCGGCGGCACCGTCGAGCCAGCGGACATCGTGGGTCGCGCCGCCGGTCGTGAAGGTCTTCGGCACGCGGCGCCAGTCGGCGGCGACGAAGGTGCCTGGGTTATTTTCGTCGAGGTAAACACGCTGCGTGAGGACATTGCTCGCATTGAGCGGATCGGCGTTAAACGGTGCGCCGGCGAGGCCGAGGCGCTGAGAGTTGGAGCGGTCATGATCGACGCTGCGAGCATACATGCCGGCGAGGCGATGCTGGCCGAGCCATTTCCATTTGGTCTCGAAATCGTAGGAGGCGGTGAGACGGGTTTCCCGATATGACGCCCAGTGGTCGGTGGCGATCCAGGGAGCGTCGATGTAGATGCCGCCGACGTAGGGATTGGCCGGGCCGTTGACGCCGAGCGTGCGGTTCGCCTCGCCGGAGATCATCGGGTTGGTCCCCTGAATCAGGGGGTTGAAGAGATCCGTCTTCTGATAGTTGTGGGAAATATTCAGATTGAGCTTCGGCGCGATGCGCCAGTCGGCGGTGAGTGTGTAGTTCGTAAGCGTCTGGTCGCGATGCATCCCGGTGCCGCCGGAGTTGATTTCGTAGGGGAGAAACGACGGATCGTTGATGCTGAGCGTGACGCCACTGGCTCCGGGGGTGCCGTCGGGTGCGCGGACTGCGGGGTTGTTGTAGGAACCGGTGATAAAGGTGCCGGACGAATCGAAGAACGTGTTGTTGTTATCGATGTAAACCCAGCGCGGGTGTTCGCGGCGGCGGCGGCGTTGCGCGCAGTTACGCCGAGCGCGATTCGTGCGGCGGTCGGGACGACGTTGGTGGGAGTAAACGTGACGGCGTCGACGCCCTTGGCCCGGCGATTGTCGAGCCACGCGAGGGCGCCGTCGAAAGCGGGAAACGGTGCGACAATGGCGCGAAACTCGCGGCCGCGCTCGCCCATCGCGCGAAATGTGAGTGTCCGTGGGCGAAAACGTGAGGGTGGCGTAAAGCCGCTCCTTGTCTAGGAAGTCGGGTTTGCGCCAGCCGGAGTTCTCCTGGTCGACGGCGGCAATGGCGAGGGCGAGTTTCTTCGGGACGATGACCTTGTTCAGCCGCAGCACGACGCGACTCGTGCCGTAGTTGCCCAACTCGTACCCGATCTGCGCGGTGTCGCGCCGGGTGCCGGCGAGGATGGAACTCTGGTTGATCATGCCGCCGGCGTTGCCGACACCGAAGAGGATGCCGTTGGGCCCGCGGCTCTCGTCGTAGCGATCGACGCGGTAGCCGTCGTTGATCGTGATGCTTTTGAAGTAGTCGATGCCTTGGTCGGAGCGGATGCCACGCACTTCGATGCGGCGGATGAGGTTTTGGCCGTTGAGAAAATTATTCGCGCCGCGGGAGGAGTTGCTGTCCTGCGTGCTGAACTGCGAGCCGACGGAATAATCGATGAGTTTGTCGATATCGTTCAGACCGATGTCTTCGAGGAATTCCTTCGTGAACACGGTCACCGACGCCGGCGTGTCGCGCAGACTCGTGTTGAGGCGGCTGCCCGCAAGACTGTTCTCGGCGCGGTAGCCTTTGTCGTCGCTGGTGTTGACGGTGAAGGGGCTCAGCTCGACGACTTCGGCTGGGACGACCGGCCTTTGCGGAGTAGCCGCAGCCTGGCCGAAGGCCGAGGAAATCAAGGGGTGGAGGAGAAGGATCGCGAGGGCGGACGGGATTCTTTTTGGGGTCATGGGGTGGGGTAATTCGATTTGGGATAGAGAGCAGCGCCGTGGCGTGAGGCTATTTTTCGGCCTTCCTGTTTTTCTTTTGTTCCGCCGCAGGTTCGGCGCTCTTGTTCCAGCGCTTGCCGACGCCGTCCATGGGCTCAGCCATCTCGTCGAGCCATGCGTCGTAGAGCTTCGTCAGTTCGACAACTTTATCGGGCGACGATGCGACGAGGTTCCTCGCTTCGACGGGATCGGCGGCGAGGTTGAAAAGCTCCCGTTTTTCTTTGGCGGCGACGAGCTTCCAATCGCCGGAGCGCACGGCCCATTCGCCGCTGGAGCCGCCTTCGCTCCAGAACAGATTTTCGTGATTCGGGCGGGTTTCGCCGGTGAGCAGCGGCAGCAGACTCTTGCCGTCGAGGGGACGGTCGGTCGGCAACCCCACACCCGCGGCGGTGAGCGCGGTGGGAAGAATGTCGAGGGAGACCACGGGCGTGGCGATGCTGCGACCGCCCTTGAAGCGCGCGGGCCACGAGATGGAGAAGGGCGTGCGAATGCCGCCCTCGTAGTTCTCCTGCTTGAAGCCACGGAGAGGGGTGTTGATGGCGCTCATCGCCTTGGAGCCGCCGTTGTCGGTGACGAAAATGAGGAGCGTGTTTTCCCAGAGGCCTTCCTTTTTCAAGGTTTCCACGACGCGGCCGACGCCGAGGTCGAGGTGATAGAGCATCGCCATCAGGACGACGCGGCTCTCGGGGAGGTCGGGAAACAGTTTCCGATAGCGGGCGATGCCTCAGGGTGCGCCTGAGCGGGAGAGTGGACGGCGTTGTAGGCGAGGTGGACGTAGAACGGCTGCGCTTTGTGCTTTTGGATAAACGCCACGGTCTCCTCGGTGAGGCGCGTCGTGAGATAGCCCTGATCCTTGATCGGGGTGCGACCGCGGTAGATGGGCTCTTCGAGATCGTCGAGTTTCACGTAGTCATGCGCGCCGCGCCCAAGAAAACCGTAGCTCTCGTCGAAGCCACGGCCGATCGGACCTTGCTCGACGGTGAGACCGAGATGCCATTTGCCGAACGCACCGGTCACGTAGCCGGAGGATTTTAGGAATTGCGGGAAAATCTTCTCCGACTGCGCGATGCCGCGGCCGCCCTCCCCCGCCGTGGAAACGCCGGCGCGCTGTTGGTAGCGACCGGTGAGCAGTCCGGCACGCGTGGGCGAGCAGACGTTGCCGCTGATGTAACCCTGGGAGAAAAACACGCTCTCGCGCATCAGCGCGTCGAGGTGCGGCGTGGAGACCTCCTTCGGGTGTTGCGGGTTGAAGCTGAGGTCCGCGTAGCCTTGGTCGTCGCTGAGGATGACCACGATGTTCGGCGGGCGCGGGGTCGCGGCCGCGAGCGTGGCGACGAGGAGCACAACGGTGGCGGCGAGGAGCGGGGTTTTTTTCACGGGAAATGAGTCCGACGTGTCGGGGTTCAGGGGGCGGAGTCGTGAAGGGCGAGAATTTCGTCGGCGCTGAGGGCGCGGTGGAAGACGGCGAGTTCGTCGATCGCGCCGTCCCAGAAACCGGGGGTGTTGCGCTCGGGAGCGAGGCTGCCGTCGAGTTTCACGCCGATGCCCAGCGCGTTGGGCGCGGACGGGCTCAGACCGTCGCAAGGGGTCGAGGCGACCTCGCGGCCGTTGCGGTAAAGCCGAAGGGTGGTGCCATCCAGCGTGAAGGCGACGAACTGCCACTCGCCGATGGGCAGCGGCGCGGTGTCACGCACGCCGACCTCGCCGCCGACACGATCGTGAACATGCACTTCCAGGCTACCCTCGTCATGCCAGAGGCCGAAGTGAAACTGGCCGCCGCCATTCCGGCCGCCGTCCTTGGCCCAGTGTTTCGCGATGCTCGCCCAGCGCGGCCTGCTCTCGGCGCGCACCCAGGCGCATACGGTAAGCGCCGCGGCGGGGGCTCTGGGGAAATCGCGGACGAACGCGAAGCTCTGCGTGGCCGCACCGCCGAGGCGCAGGCCCGCGCCGAATTTCCCCGTGATCGAGGTGCTCTGGCTGGAGCCGGGGGCGATCACGCCGTTCAGGTGATGCGAGGTGACGTCGAGGAGCAACGTCGCATCCGGAGTGATCCGCATCCGGTAGTAGGCCACGGGATCGAAATTTCGGACCATGCGGACGAAATCGCTCACCCGCTCCTCGAAGCTGCGGATATAGTGCTCGGGCGAGTAGTCGATCCCGACGGGCGTGTGGGTCAGCGCGTCGATCCGGGAAGCGAGGTTTTCGGTGAGGCGAAGCGCGTTGGGCTCGGTGGGGTTGGTGACGAGCACCTCGCCCTTGAAGACGTGAACTTCGCTGCTCCCGGCCTTGGCGCTGACGCCGAACTCCGTGCCGAGATCGACGATGCGGGCGCTGGCCGTTTCGACGGTGAACCCTTGCGCGCCGTCGGGCACGCGCGCGCTGAGGTTGCCTTCGCCGAGCCACAGCGTGGTGGCCGTGCGCACATCGAACCGCGCCGGCGCTTCGAGCAAGATGATCACGCCGTTGGTATAGGTGAGTTCCAACAGCCCGGTGCTGAGGTAGAGCGCGCCGCGGCCGAGGGCGGTGCCGACGGTGGCGGGGATCGCGTGCCGGTCGGCCAAGAGCACGGCGCCGCTGGCGTTTGAAACCGCGGCGAGCGGCGGACCCGACGGTGCCGATGCACCCGGAGTCCACTTCCACGCCAAGATCGCGGCCAACGCGAGGCCCGCGGCGAGCGAGAGAGGCAACCACCGCGCCTGGAGTAACGAAAGGTCGAGGCGAGCGCGCGCCGTCGTAGTCGACGGAACCGGAAAGGCGAAGCGGCCGTGAGCGTGACGCAGCTCGGTCGTGAGCATGGCGAGCGCGGCAAACGACTCGCGCGCGGCGGCGGACTCGGCGAGCAACGATTCAAGTTCGGCCACCTCGGCGTCGGCGATCGTGTTCACACTCAATTTCTCGGCCAGCTCCGCGAGGCGGTGCAGATCGGCGGTCGAGAGATCGGCGGCGGAATCGCTCATGGCTGGGCGGCGCGGAGCTTGGCGTTGACGCAGGCGAGCAGGCGCACGTGCAGGCGGGAGAGGGCCTTGTAGACCGCATCGGCCGTGCTGCCGAGGTGCGACGCGATTTCCTCGACGCTCTCTTCGGTCGAGTAGCGGCGTTGCACGAGGTCGAACTCCCGCTCCTTCAATTGGGAGACACAGGTCCGCAACGCGTCCGCGCGATCCGACGCTTCCCAGCGGGATTCGGCCAACGTGCCGGCGAGCGACTCGATGGTCTCATCGCTCAACCGAGCCTGCGCCCGGCGCTGGCGATTGTAGTAGCCCATCACCTGGAACCGGGCGATTCGCAGGGCCCAGGCGCCAAAATCGGTGCCGGGTTGAAACTCACCGAACTTCCGCCACATGACGGCGCAGGTTTCCTGCATCACGTCGTCGGCGTCCGCCCCGCGCGGCACGAGAGAAAAGATCAAGCCGGCGATGCGTCGCTGGTTTTTCAGCAGCAGCCGCGTGAACTCCGCGCCGTCGGGCTCTTTAAGCAGCAGACTCATGGACGGGAGTGAACGGGATTCAAAGGGGGACGGGGTTGCTAAGGTAATGCCGCGACCCGCGGATCTTTTGGACAAGAATTTGATTGAAGAATGCGGGTATATCCGCTTTTGGCTACAGGCGGAACGCGATCCCCCAAAACGGCGGCAGCGGGTGAGAAATTGACGAAGTCGTCAGCGCGGAAGCGGGAGCCGAATTGCCCGCCAGGTTATGCCCGAGGCGGGGTGACGCTAGTCGCGGGCGACGGGGCGCTCAATTGGCGTTCTTGTTGAGCGGTTTTTCTACGACCAATGCGGCGGGGAAATCTTCGGCGTGGTCGCCGCCGCGCGGCTTGAGGCGCGCGTTGTTGACACCGCCGAGCGGAGCGTTGAGCGGAATGTCCATGCCGCCGAGTTCGCCCATCATGGCGTAAAGGCGCTTCTCCATGTCTGTGCCGATTTTCTTGAACTGCGGATCGTAGAAGAGATTCTTCGACTCCGCTGGATCGGCCTGCAGGTCGTAGAGTTCGTCGGCATCCCAGAGGCCATAGTAGGTGATGTATTTGTAGCGGTCGCCGCGGAGCGAGAAGACGGTGGGCGACTGGGGAAAGTTTTTCTCCCAGTAGTAAACGTAAAGAAAATAGTCGCGCCACGGTATGGTCTTTCCTTGGGCGAGGGGGAGGAAACTGCGGCCGTCCATGTGCGGCGGAGCCGCGATACCGGCGGCCTCGAAAATGGTCGGCGCGATGTCGATGTTGGCCACGACTTGATCGACGACGGTGCCGCCTTTGAAGAGCGCGGGGCACTGCATCAACATCGGGACGCGGATCGAGGTTTCGTACGCCACGCGTTTGTCGATGAGGCCGTGTTCGCCGAACATGAAGCCGTTGTCGCTCATGTAAATCACGAGGGTGTCGTCGTAGATCCCCATCTTTTTAAGCTGATCCATGATGCGGCCGACGCCGTCATCGACGGCCCCAAGGGTCTCGCAGTAGCGGCGGTAGTAGTTCGCGACGTCGAGCTCGCTGTGGTAGGGGAAGTCAACGCCGTGCCAGCTGTTGCGCTGATCTGCGACCCAGCGCGGGCGGTTGCCGGCTGGGTCCGCTTTTGCCTCGGTGGCGGGGCGTTTGTAGGGGACGTTGGCGAGCATACCTTCGTGGCGCGGCGCGGGCGTGAAGTTGGCGTGAACGGCTTTGTGGGACAGGTAGAGGAAGAACGGTTGGTCGCGCGACTTCTGCCCGGCGATCCAATCGATGGCGTAGTCGGTGAGTTCGTCGGTGATGTAGCCTTTCTGTTTCACGCGCTGGCCGTCGACGTTGAGCGTGTAGTCGGGCGTGGGCGGGTAATAATTTCCCTGTCCGCGAAAACTGATCCAGCGGTCAAAGCCGGGACGCACCTCGTCGGAGTCGCCGCCCATGTGCCACTTGCCGATGAAGGCCGTCGCGTAGCCGGCTTTTTGCAGGTATTGCGGGAAGTAAACGGTGCCCCCGGGAATGGGGCGGTTGTTGTCGATCACGCGGTGGCGAAAGGTGTAGAGGCCGGTGAGAATCGAAGCGCGGCTCGGCGAGCAGAGCGAGGTGGTGACGAGCGCGTTTTTCAGGTGAACGCCGTTGCGCGCCATCGCATCGAGCTGCGGCGTGCGGGCGAACGGATGGCCCATGAAGCTCATCGCGTCGTAGCGGTGATCGTCGGCGAGGATGAACACGACGTTGCGGGGCTTCGTGCCGGCAACTTTGCGGACGACGATTTCTTTGGGCACGGGCTCCACGGCTTGGAGGAGCGGTGCGACGGCGAGCAGGAGGAGGGGGATTAGGCGGTGCATGGGGAGTGGCGTTAAGGTTGGGTCGGCGGGAGAGCGCCGAACAGACGGGACGCTACTTCGCGACGATCCGTTGCTGCAAGGCTTCGCCGCGACGTTCGGCGAGAAGTTTCGAGGCGCGGCGGACGAGGTCGGCGTGTTCCGGCAGTTTTGCCAGATTGGTCCACTCGCGCGGGTCAGCCGCGAGGTCGTAGAGTTCGTTTTGGTCCGGAGTGATCCATTCGGTGTAGCGCCAGCGCTCGAAGCGGACGGCCCAGCCCAGCTCTTGGCCGCGCTTGACCACGGTATAGGCGTGATTCTTTCCGATGGCGGCCGAGTCTTTCAACAGGGGCACGATCGAGCGGCCTTGGAGATTCTTTGGCGGAGTCACCCCGCAGAGTTCCGCAAGCGTCGGGAAGATATCCACCAGCTCCACAAGCCGGGTGGAGCTGCGGCCAAGCTGCGTCAGGCCCGGCACCCGCACGATCATCGGGGTCCGAGCGGACTCTTCAAAAAGCATGACTTTGCCCCACATGAAGTGCTCGCCGAGGTGGTAACCGTGGTCGCCGATGAAGACGATGATGGTGTTGTCCCATTGGCCGACGGCTTTCAGCGCGTCGATGATCAGGCCGAGCTGCGCGTCGATAAAGGAGACGCAAGCGTAGTAGGCTTGGGTGTAGGCGCGGCGGAGGGCTTCGTTTTCCGCGCCCTTGGCCGGGAAGCCGTAATCGAGGTATTGCTTGGTCTCGGCGATCGCGGGGATGTCGTCCCAGTCCTGAGCGGGAGAATTGACGAGGGGGAACGACTCTTTCGGATACAGTTTGTAGTAAGCATCCGGAGCGAGAAAGGGGATGTGGGGTTTTTGAAAACCGCAGGCGATCATGAACGGGCGGTCGCCATGCGCTTTGCTGGTGATCCAAGAGGCGACGCGGCGGGCGTTTTTCCCGTCGGCATGTTGCTCGTCGGTCAAGCCGGTCGGCCCGTAACCGGGCCCCAGGCCCTTCACCCCTTGATTGCGGGTCTGGGGCGCGACAGTCAGGGCGTGCGCCCGCCAGGCACTCCGGTTCTTCGGGTCGGTGACGGGACCGAACTGCGCCTCGAATTTCTCCCGCGCCGCTTTCTCGACGGCGAGCTCGTCGTTGTCGAAACGCTCGGTTTCGTCCCACGTGTTGTCGCCGGGATTTTCGAGCGGTTTATGGAAGACCTTGCCGACGGAGGCGGTCCAGTAGCCGGATTGGCGAAACACCCCGGGCAACGTCGGCGTGCCCGGCCGCGTTTTCTCGATGCCCGTGACGTTGTCGAGCACGCCGGTCGATTCGGGATACAGGCCGCTCATGAAAGAGGCGCGCGAGGGGCCGCAAACCGGGTATTGGCAGTAGGCGTTGCGGAAGGTCACGCTTTGGCTGGCGAGGCGGTCAAGCACCGGCGTGTGCATGCCGGGGTAACCGGCCGGGGTGATGCGCGAACTCAAATCGTCGCTGATGACGAAGAGCACGTTGGGGCGAGCTTTCGCCCCGAACGCGGGGAGCGCGGCTAGGAGCGAAAGGAGAGCTCCGATGAAAAAGGGGAGCGGAGACAATGCGGGCGGTTTCATAGTTCTTGGTTCTGAGAAAAAGGGGCGGCTGAATTCGGACGTGCGGGTGATGGCGTCGGTGCAAGCGAGGTTTTGGATCAAAGAGTGATTGCGGGGACCGGAGTGCGTAGGCGCGCGATGACGTCGGCACGAGCGGCGGCGACAAACTTCGCGTAGCGAGGCAGCGCGACACGAAGGAGCGGGAAGAGCCGGCAATAGGCGGAAGATAGAATAACATCCGTGGGGCAGGGCGCAGGGATTCGGAGGGGACGATTCTAGGCAATGCCGCCAACCGGCGTGAATTGGACAAGATTCTGCGCGGGGCCGGAGAATGCGCGCGTGAACGTGGCGCGTGCGTCCGCGCAGGACGCTCGGACGCAAACTGCGGTGAAGCTCGCCGGCTATTTCGCGGCTTTCTTCTTCTTGTTTTTCTGGGCTGCACCGTCGTTGCCAGTGTCGGGGGTGCTGGGCGGAGTCTGCTCGGCGCTCCATTTGTCCCAAAGGGCTTGGAGTTCTTTTGCCTTGGCGGGTTGAGCAGCGGCGAGGTCTTTGGTTTCACCGATGTCATTGGCGAGGTCATAAAGCTCGGGTTTACCGCTGCCGCCTCGGGAAACGACGAGCTTCAGATCGCCGTGGCGCACAGCCCATTGCGGGCCGTAGCGCCAGTAGAGGGTCTGGTGCGGACGGGCGGAATTGGCACCGGTGAGAAACGGCATGAGGTCGACGCCGTCGACCTGCCACGAAGCTTCCGGCTTGCCGCCGGCCGCAATGACGGCGGTGGGGAGCACGTCGAGATTCATCACGGGGAAGTCGTAGGTTTTACCGGCGGGGATTTTCCCTTTCCATTGGGCGAGGAACGGAACGCGCGGGCCCCCTTCGAAGGTCGTCATCTTGAAGCCGCGTAGCGAACCGTTGCTCGAGGTGATGCTCTGGGTGGGACCGCCGTTGTCGGAGATGAAAAAGAAGAGCGTGCTTTCCTCTTGGCCGAGGGCGCGGACTTTCTCGAGGACGCGGCCGACGGCGTCGTCCATACCGGAGAGCATCGCGGCGAAGGTTTTTCGTTTCTCGTCGGCGATGTGCGGGAAGCGGTCGAGGTATTTCTTGGTGGCTTGCATCGGGGCGTGGACCGCGTTGAACGGTAGGTAGAGGAAACAGGGTTTCGCCTTGTTCTGCTCGAGCCAGGCGACGGCGTAGTCGGCGTAGGCGTCGGTCGTGTAAAAGGAATCGTCTGGCACGGGGCGGACGTCTTGCGAGAGGCGGGAGTCGACGAAATTCGTGGGGTGGAAAAACGGCGTGTTGTTGAGGGTGCCGAAAAACACGTCGAAGCCCCGTTTCGCAGGGCGGTAGTCGGGGCCGGAGCCGAGATGCCATTTGCCCACGGCAGCGGTGGCGTAGCCGAGATTTTTCAGGCGTGTGGCGAGGGTGGTTTGGTCGAGGCGGAGACCGGTGGCGTTGGCGACGCTGTTGAACTCGTGGCCGAAGCCTGTGGGGTAGCGGCCTGTCATCAAGCCGGCGCGCGAGGGGCTGCAATAGGTGGCGGCGACGTAGCCTTGCGTGAAGCGAAGGCCGTTCTTCGCGAGCGAATCGATGTGGGGGGTGGGGATATCTTTGACGAAACCCTGGCAGCCGAGTTCTCCCCAGCCGAGGTCGTCGGCGTAAAAGACGACGATGTTAGGCTGCGGCGCGGCGATGGTCGACGTCGCGAAAGCGCAGAAGGCGGCGAGGAAAAGGGTGAGGCGTTTCATGGTTGGGGAGAGAAAGCGGAAGGGAAACGGGTGCCGTCGGCCGCCAGCATCTTGGGTGGTTAGGTGGCGACCGGCACGGCTGTGACCTGCGAGGCCAAGAGCGCGAGCGCACGAGCGGCGAGGGAGAGGAGCGAACGGGCGACGCAGAGCGGCTTCATGGCGGGAGGAGAGGGCGCATCGTCGGGCGGGGGGCAGACGGTAATGCCGCAACCCGACCCGTTCTAGACAAATTTCTACGGCGAAGCGGTGGACAAGGAAGTTCGTCGCTATGGCACGGCGATTACCGAAGGTCTCCTGATGGCCAGTCGCGCTTTCCGGGCGCGAGACCGGTTGCGACCAGGAGCGTGGGGACGAGGTCGATGGCTTGCGCGAGGTCGGGGGACATCGCTGGTTTCACCGTACCGGGCCAGCGGACCATGATCGGTGTGCGGAGGCCACCACCGTTTTGGCTCTGTTTCGATTTATCGGCGTAGCGACCGGTGGTGGGATTGGTGATCCAGCCGTTGTCGGAAAGGTAAACGAAGAGGGTGTTTTCCTTCAGGCCGGCGTCGTCGATGTGCTTGATGAGTTCGCCGCACGTTTCGTCGAACCACTCGATCAGGGCCCAGTATTTGGCGACCGGGAGGCTCGGGGTTTTGTCGCGGTATTTGGCGAGGAGACGCTCGGGCGGGGTGTGGGGATCGTGCGGCATCAGCGGCGCATACCATACGAGGAACGGTTTCTTTGCGGTGCGCGCCGCGGCGATGAAATCGTAGATGGGCTGCATGGTCTTGCGGCCGGTCTCGCTGTCTCTCTCTCGAACACCCCAACCGAATTTCGATACCTAAACTCGCTCCGTCGATCCCTTTGAAACTGAAAAGAACCGCGTCCCGAATTGAGTGAGGAGTTCCTCCTTCAGGAGGTTCGCGCTCCGACACCGCCGCCCGAGTTCGGAGTCCGGCCTTCAAGCCGCTAGGGGAAGTAGGAAATGTTCAGTCGGACACTTGCTCAACTCTCTCTATCCTCCACCAAGCGGCCAAGACTTGCGATGAGCCGGTGCATGCCGCCGTCGAGGATCTCAGCCTCGGGCAATTCCACGTGAGCGGTGGAAGCGGTGTGGATCGAGTGCGGTCAGATGCCCTTTCAACCGCAGCAGGTCGATCGGAGGCAAAGAGCTGGCAGAAAAGGAAATTTCCACCAATCCCCGACAGCTCATCGCGAGAGCGCTCTGGAGCCCCCGTCTATCCGCGAGCCACTCGCGCAAAGCCGCGACGTCGTGCATCTCCAGCGATGACTGACCGGCGAGCTCATCCACCTTCGCCTCCAATTGCGTTGTCTGCTCTGCGCTTTCCGTCATCGAAGACCCAGCGGCCAGCAACCCTGCAACGCGTGGGAGAACCTCCTGGAGGCGTCGCCGGCACGAGGCGAGGGGAGTGGCTTTGGAAAACGTGGCGACTTCGGCAAAGGTGCGCACTCCGGCTCTCTCAAGGCGCGGCCACAAAACTTCCGCAATCAATCTTACAGTTAAAGCGACATCGTCCAACGCCCGATGAGCGGTCCCGCGGTGATAAGGGAAGAAATGCGCCCGCAATCGGTGTAGGCCGTGGCCGGCCGTCTCATGGATACAGCGCCGCGCAAGCGTTAGCGCACAAAACCCGGGGTGGTAGTCACCGGCGAGACCTAACCGTTCGAGTTCCGGCGCGAGCACTCGGCTCCAGTCGAAGGAGAGGTTAAAAGCGACCAGAGGCAACGCCCCGGCATAGCGAATGAAGTTCGCGTGAACATCTTCGGGGTTGCCGCCGTGCCGCCGAAGGAATTCTCGACTGTAACCGTGGATCGATTGTGCCATCGGATCGATCGCCACGTCATGGTTCAAAAGCGCACGAAACGAGTCGCCCAAAGGAGTGACCCCGCGCATCCGCTGCGCACCGAGTTCGACGCAACAAATCGGCCTCGTTAATCCCGAGGTTTCAGTATCTATTAAAATCCAATCCGTGCCGGTCATGCGTCAAAGCTGTCGAGTAAAATCAGCGGGCACTCAACAGGCAAATGAGTGCAAACCGGGTTCGCGCTAGTCGCGCACACCTGCATCGATCCTTTCTTATCCCGTCGTCCGCACAGTTCCCGCCTGCATCGTTCAAACTGTGTGTCCCTGCTTTTAACCGTTGGATCCTGCTCATGGCACGCGGGTACAAAGAGACGTTTCGCGGCCAGGCGTGGTCGCTGAAATGTCGTGAATGGGTCTACTATGCCGAACGATCGATTTGAGCGCGGATGCTTCGCGCCCGAAGCAAGGAAGGACCCTGTCACGGAGAGCACAAAGACCGGACTCGGAGTCGCCTGCCGACGTTGTCACCGGACACGGCCGGCATCAGCTGGCGGAGTTCAGGGTGTATTGCTTTTTTATGGCGTCTTGGCTGGCACTCCCCGGAAGCAAGGGTCCGCCGATGTCCGGCGAGCGGGAGAAATCGGCAGGAAAGGGAAATGATGGCGGAGGGGCGGCGGTTAGCGGCGGCGGATGATGGCGAGCCAGTCGGCGTTAGCGGTCGGAGCGGTGAGTGTTGCGGGAGCACCGCCACGGATCGGGGCGGATGCAGGCGCGAGCGGGCCCCCCTCGCGGGGGTTGAACCACTCCAAGGTGAACTCGCCCGAGGCGGCGGTGAGATCCAGCCGGACGGCGCCACCGGCCGGGAGATAGACGAGGTAGAGCCGGCCGGGCTCGGCGAGACAGTAGGCGGAGTTTTCGTGCGCGGGATTGCCGACGAGTTCGTCGGCGTTGGTCATCCGATCGAGGGGGATAGCGTGGTCGCGGAAGAAGCCAAGGGCGATACGGCAAAAATCCCACGAGCGATCGCGGCTGCGGAAATCTTCGAGACGGAGATCGTTTTCGGCGAGTTGGTAGCCGAAGTAGTATTCCACGCCGGCACCTCCGGCCATGAGCGTGCCCCAGAGGGTGAGCTTGCGGATGTCGTGCAGATCGTAGCCGACGGGTTTACCGCTATTGTCGTTGCCGGCGAAGCCCTGGTAGCCGGGGTCAGGCGGGATACCGAGGTTGGCGGGGTTTTGCTCGTCGTTGCAGACGACCCAGGGACGGCCCGCCGCGGCGGAGGCGCGGACCCACTTCAGGGTTTGCTGGTGGGCCTTGTTCCAGGCGTTCTGCGTGGAGGCACCGGTGAGAACGGATCGTTTCCCGAGGAGCGCTTCGTAGACGCGGTTCTGCTGGCTGGGGTAACTGTGGATAACGATGAGGTGGCCGTAGGGATCCGTATCCGAGATGAATTGCGCCATCGCGCGTTGTTCCTCCGGCGATTGGGTGTTTTCCTCGCCGAGATTCCAGTTGAGCGCGAGGGTGTGGCCGAAGCGCGCGATCAGCTCGCGCAGGTAAAGTTTGCGCTCGGGGCCGGTGAGACCGCCGTCGAGCGACTCGGGGATGACGCCGGGTTTGCGCTCCGGGCCGATGCGGTTGTCGTCGTTTTCGTTTTCTTGAAGCTTGAAATGGAGGAAGAGCCCGAGCTGGTCGGCGTGGTCGAAGACGATCCCCCATTGGTCCAGCTTGGAGCAGTCGTAGTGATATTTTTCGTCGCGCGAGATGAAGGGCCAGACGTTGTCGCCGTCGCCGGCGGCGTTGTAGGTGAGGAATGAAAACGCATTCGCGCCTTTGGCGGAGAGGTAGTTGAGGGCGCCGATAAGACCTTTGCCTTTGCCATCTTTCCACGTCGGATCGCCGTCGTGCCAGTCGCGGAGGTGGGGCGACCACGTTTTAAGCGGGACGTTTTTCTTGAGCGCGATCGTGTCGTCGAAGTCGGTGTACGCGAGGAGGGTCTCGGGAGCGTCGGCTCCTGCCTTCAGGAACGGCGCGCCCGAGCCGGCGTAGCGCAGGTAGTGGCCACCGGTGTAGGTGAGGCGGCCGGACGCGCGGAAATCGCGGCCGGTTTTGTCGGTGGTGGCGACGGTGAAGGTGCCGCTGCGGCCGTCGAAAGGCGCGAGCGCTGTGCCGGTGGCGGTCGTCTCGGCGGTGGCGACGGATGGGCCGCGCGTGAAGGCGACGCGGTAGGACCACTGACCCGGTTTATCGGGGGAGACGTGCGCGCGCCAGACGGTGCCGGCAGTGGCGGAGGTGTTGGCGGCGTCGCCATCGGCGGCGAAATAGCCGGGGACGCGGTAGCTGGGGGAGCCGGACTCGTGGATGAAGGTGACGTCGAGGCGGTAGTCGGTGAAGGGATTCGGCGCGGTATCGGTCTCGGCGGCGAAGGGGCCGGCGAGGTTGAGAGTGACTTTGTGCCACTGTTTCAACTCGCCGGTGATGCGCGCGGTGCCGTCACCGTCGGGCTGGCGGGCGACGGGTTTGCGCACGGCCGCTTTCTGCGCGGCGGCGAGTTCGAGGCGAGCTGGCTCGTGGCCGGGATCGACTTCGCCGGCCGAGAAGCCGGTGCCAGGGCGGGCGAGCGGCGGCGTGGCGGCGGAGCGGGCGGGCGGGAGCGTGAGGACGAGAGCCTGGACCAGCGTGAGCGCGGGGGCGAGACGGAGGAGCGGGGGCAGTTTCATGTTTAAAAATCAGGGGCGGTGGAGGCGCGCGACGAGATCGGCGAGAGCGGTGTCGGAGCCGACATTGCCGGGGAAGACGACGTAGCCGAGGCCGGGGAACTTGGCTTCGGGGCCGAGTTGCCAAACGGGGACGCCGGGAAGCGCCTGGCCGAGGACGAGGGCGCGACGCACGCCGAGACCATGCGTGGCGGTGTCGCTGGAGGTGATGCCACCCTTGGCGATGAGGTAGCGGGGCATGATCGAGAGCGATTGGACGATCGCGATGAGCGCATCGGACACGCTGCGACCGATGGCGAGGCTGGCCGAGGGATCGGCGACGGTGACGAGTTGACGGCTGGTGTAGACAACGGTGTCGCGGCCGGCGGCGAGCGCGACGTTCATCGCGGCGATCGTCGCGGCGAGCGCGGGTGCGCGGCGGGTGGCGTCGAGGAGATCGGCGACGGAAAGTTCGAGGGCGGCGAGGCCCGGCGTAGCGAGGAGCGCGGCGAGTTGCGCGGTGGTTTTCGGGACGTAGGAACCGACGAGCGTCAGGCCACCGTGCGGGGTGGCGGCGGAAAAGGCGGCCGGCGAGAGGAGCGCGTGTTGCGGGGATTGTCCGATGCGCGCGGCGACAAAGCCGGCGGCGGTGCGGTAAAGAAAACGCGAACCGGTGGCCTCGGCAGCGAGCGTGGCAGCGGCGAAGACCTCGATGTCGCGGGGGGCGCAGGCGTTGACGATGCAGACCGAGCCGCGCGGGAGGGTGCGGAGTTTTTCGGCGACGGCGGCGGGGCCGCCCCGGCGGATCAGATCGAGGGAGAGCGTGGCAACCGCGGCGGCGCCGATGCGGCCGGCGGTTTTCTCTTCGACCCACGCGGGGAGATGGGAGGAACGGTAGCCGAAGGCTGCGTCTCGGGCAAAGGGCGTGGCGGCGGCAGGAACAAGCGTGTCGCCCTCGGCGACGTAATGGATGTCGGCGAGGGTGTAGCGGCCGCCGGCCTCGAAGTAGGGCGAGAGGAACGTGGCGTCGTAGGGGCCGAGGACGGAGGCGAGCGTGTCGGTTTCGAGCGGGAAATGACCGCGGAGCGTGGAGTCGCTGCGGCTGGCGACGACGAAGGCGCGGCCGGTGGCGACGGAGGCGGAGCGGAGATTGGCCGCGAGTTCGAGATGCAGCGTGCGGGAGTCGACGGCGGAGAGGCTGCGGGAATTGGTGAGAATGTAGAAGCAGGCGGGCGCAGCGGACAGTTCGGCGGAGAGGGTCGCGGTGTCCCAGGTGGTGACGACCGGAATATCGCGAACGGTTTGCGTGCCCGTAGGATCGTCGTCGAGGACGACAAGCGTGCGGGCGGAGGCGGTGGCGGCGGTGCGATTGGCCGCGAGCACGTCGTCGGGCCAGATAGGCGGGAGCGCGGTGAAGAGAGTGGATTTGGAGGGGAAGGCGGACACGGGTGGGACGGAGGGAAGCGGAGGTTCGGGGAAGGTCAAAAAATTGGAATCTAGAATCTAGAATCTAGAATCTAGAGTCTGGAATCTGGAATCTCGGATCTCAGAATTGAGAATCGAAATTGCGGAAGCGGAATTCCGGGTTTGGCGGGGATGGGGAACCCCGAGATTTTAGACGATAGACTCTCGATATCGGATATCCGAGTGGACCGGCCTTATTTTCCGGCGATCTCCACTTGGACGTTTTGGGGGGCGGATTTCGCGAGGAAAAGGGCGTTTTGCCCTGAATGCCTTCATGCGGGCGGGGCGCGATCGTAGCGAGGCCAACGGCAACGAGCTCGCCCTGCGTGGTTGCGACGTCGTCCACTTTGAAACGAAAGTGGTTGAGATGGGGCCGTGTTGGGCGACCCAGGCGCTGAGCCGGTCGTCGGGGCTGAGAGGCTCGACGAGTTGCCGATGGATGTTGCCGGGGTCGAGGCCGGTGGGTCGCACGACACCGCCGTTGACGACTTCGCTGTAGACGACGGGGAAGCCGAGCCGATCACGCCACGTTTTGAGTGCCTCCTCGGTGGATGGCACGACGAGGGCGAGATGATCGAGACCGGTGTGTTTTTAGGGGCAGCACGGTTGGGGAAGCAGAGGTCAGGCACTGAAGATGACCCAAAGCGTTACGGCGGCCAGGCTGAGAAAGTAGGCACCCGAGGCACCTAGCGCGCAGCGTGAGACTAATCTCGGGCGGAGTTCGCGCGGCAGGAGGCGAACGTTGACCGCGAGGGTGTGAAAGCAGCTCATTCCGAGGGCGAAATTGTTGACGTTGGCGGCGACGATGATGAGCCACAGCGGACTCGCGAACATGAGAAAACCGGCGGACATCACGACGTAGCCGGCGAGAAATCCATAATAAACCCGCAAGACGTGACGTGGCTCGATGCGGCGCATGGTGCCCGAGGAGGACCAGACGACGTCGACCCAACGGCGAAGGAACCCGTCGACCGTCGTGATCGTGACGGGAAACAAGACCAGAAAGCCGCAGAAGAGCATCAGGTACCAAAGAATGTGACCGAGCGTGCCGCCAATACGGTCACCGACGCCCTCTGCCATCAGGCTGGCGAGCACCCAGCGGTCGGCGGTCGTGCCTCGTGGCAGGACCTCCATGGAAATGATGGCCGGAAGTGCGAGACCGATCAGTGAGGCGGGCAGCCAAATCTGCCATTGATCGAGGTGCACCATGCGCAGCCAGGCGCGCCAACGGACGAGCGCGGACGGGGTCGGCTGAAACGTGACGCCCGTGTGGGCGAGTGCCACGGGTTCGCCGCCCACCATGCTCGGAATCGCACCGACTTTGGCACCCATGCCCCAGCCTTGTTCGCGAGTATAGGCACAGATTGCGGTCTGGGTGAGGCCGCCGACGCCCGCGATGCCGGCGAGCGTGGTGAAGAGTTTCATGGATTCGCCATCGAGCGCGGGGAACGGTTCGCCCCGCCACAGCACGCCAAAAATGTTTACGATGTTGCCGTCGGCGGCAGGCAGTGAACCGAAGCTCAGGAATCCGAGAGCGGCTTCGCCAATTGTGGCCCACGAGGCGAGACTGACCACCAAGATGGCGAGCAAACCAAGGACGAAGAAAACCTTTACCATCACGAGGCCCTTGATGAATCGATAGATCGTGCCGCCGAAAATGAGAGGAATGGGCACGAGAAAAAGGAGCACGTAGGTCACCTGGCGCATCAGGCCGGTTTCGGTCGAAGGGTCGGGGATGCGGCCGAGGATGACCGCCGCCGCCGTGACCGCGACCGCCGAAAGTTGAAATGGCAGCATCGTCCAAAAATCGATCGCAAGGTAGGAGAACGTCCAAAAGCGCGAGCCCGGTTTGAGGCGGAGTTTCCCGGTCATGATGCCTTCGCCGGTCGCGAGTGTGTAACGGCTCGCTTCGACGTTGTAGATGTATTGCGCGAGGAGCGTCAGGAGCGTGATCCAGAGGAGAGCGCCGCCGTATCGGGCGGTGATCGCGGGTCCAATCAACCATTCGCCTGCGCCGAGCGAAGCGCCGGCCATGACGATACCGGGGCCGAGCATCTGTCGCCAGGTGCGGTTGGGGGGCGACGGCAACTCGCCGGTCGTCCATGGCGGGAGACCGGTGCGCGATTCGCGTGGGATCGGGGCGGCGGAGGAGTTTTCTGTGTGGTGGGTCATCGGGGTTGGGTGGGGCGCTCGACGATTCCCGAGGCGGCCGGGAGATAGCAAGCTTCCATGAGCGCGGTGGACTGCAAGTAGTCTTCGCCGGTGTTCTCGAAGGGTGCGCCGTCCGCCATGCGATCGACGAAGTGGCGTTGGATCGCGTAAACGCAGTCGCCGGCAAAGCCTTCGCGAGAGTGCGGGTAATCGAGGATACACGAGGGTCGGCCGAGGAGTTTGAGGGTGAGCGTTCCTTCGAGATCGAGTTCGAGGTGACCTTTCGAGCCGTTGAGGCGGACGTCGCCGAAAGTGTAGCGCGGGTTGGCGGTGTTGGACTCGTTGTAACGCGAGGCGTCGAGGATGGCGGTCGCGCCACTCGCGAAACCGCAGACGATCTGGGCGGCATCTTCGCCCTCCGGGATGCGGCGCCAGGCCTCGTATTGAAAATGAGAGAAGTAACCGGCGCCCACGCAGACGCCGCGGAGTTTTTTCATGATGGGGAAAGGGTGGCTGGGATAGTGATCTTCCGCGTCGGATCGGCAAGCAGCCAGCACCCGGCGGCAACCGTGCTGCACCTGGCGGTGAAGTTGAAGACGATGTCGGCGACGACGAGATAACGGCGGGGCATGGGGGTGGTGGAGGCTAAACGGAGCGGCGGCACTCTTGCCGCCCGGGCGAGTCCGGGGCAGGGACGGCGGCAGGAGTGCCGCCGCTCCGTTCGGCATCGAGGAAGTCGCAAACGAAGGGGGCTTCGTAGAGCGTGTAGGCGGACGCGGAGAGTTTTGCCTTTTCGGGGTTGCGGCGGATGTAACGCGCGCAGCGCCAGAAGTGGGTCGAATCGCGCGCGAGGCGGTCGAAGTAGTCCCGCATCCAGAAATCGCCGGTGTGGCCATGCAGGAGGTTAATTTCACGAGCGGAGACTCCCTTCCAACTACGCAGCAGCGTATCGAGCGTTTGATCGCCCAGCGGGGAGAAAAGCAGATGCACGTGATTCGGCATTTCCACCCATGAATGCAACCAATAGCGCCGGCCGTCGAAGCGCATGAGTACCCTCGAGGCGATTTCACGCGCAACGGGCTCGCGTAGCGCGCAGGACCCGGCGCCTTGATCCAGCCATTCCTCGATTCGAACGGTGAACGACTCGTCGTGCTCGCGATCCTGCTCGGCGGTGTGCGGCGGTGGGTTGCGCGTGAGCCAGCTACGGCGCTCGGTGGCCCAGGCGCTGAGCCGCTCCTGCGGGATCGAGTCGGCGAGGCGGAAGGTGACGAAGCAGGCGACGCCGGATTGGTTCCAGTGGGGAAGTCGGTTCGCGCCGTGGGCGATCGCGCCGCGCGGGTCGAAGAACCGGAGGTCGTCGGTACTGGTGGGGCGGGACGTGGACATGGCGTGGGATGGGGCGGAGCGGCGGCACTCTTGCCGCCGGATTCGAGGACGGAGCGGCGGCAGGAGTGCCGCCGATCCAGTGAAGGGCGGAGCGGCGGCACTCTTGCCGCCGAGCCGTCGGGTGCGGTTGCGGCGTCGGTTAGGGTTTGGGCAGAACGGTCTGAGTGGGATCCGCTGCGCGCGCGGGCAGATCCATGGGCAGGGCGTAGCGGGTTGGATTCTCCGTGACGATCCGGACGTTTTTGAAGTGGACCAGGTTCTTTTCCAAGGCGGCGTCGCCGTTGGCGGCAAAGGAATGAATTTTGAAGGCAACATAGCCTCGAGTGTATTTGTCGTTCATTAGGTGCGCGGTGGGGGTGCCATTGACCCAGACTTTGAGCGAACGGCCGATGGCCTCGACCCGGATACGCGACCACTCGTTGAACTTGTAGGCGGTGCGGGCGCGTTCGTCGGCGGCGAGCGTGTAGAGCCAGAGCCAGTTCTTGCCGTAATCGTCGAAGATGCCGCCCGTCCAACGGCGGGTCGGCGACGGATCGATTTTCACCTGGTAGCCGTGAAGGCGCACGCTGGCAGCGATCGGGGTGTCGATGCAGCGGAAGAGGATGCCGGTGTTGAAGCCGGAGACCTGGAAGGAATCGACCTCAAGGATGAAGTCGCCGAATTTTTCCTCGGTGCAGAAGAACGTGTGTTCCGGTGTGCCGCGGACCATGTGGCCGATCATCTCGCCGTTTTCGACATAGGCTTTGGCACCCGGCTGGCCGCCGACGATTTTCCAGCCGCTGAGATCCCGGCCATTGAAGAGATCGCGCCACGGAGCGTCGGCGGCGGACGATGCGGCGCAGGGGATACAGCAGGTGACGAGAAGGAAAAAAATCGGGAATTTCACGAGGAAGGGAATGCCCCATGAAGGGGGGGCGGAAATCTGGAATGTGGGACGTGGAATCTAGAATCTAGAATTTGGGATTCCGGAAGGGAGATTGGAAATCCAATCTGGAATCTAAGATTTCGGAATTTCGGAGCCGGAAATTTGGAGATGGAAATCGGAAATGTGGAATCTAGAATCCAGAATCCAGAATCTGGGCTTTTGAATCTCGGAATGTGAAAGGGGGATCGGCAATCCGAGATTTTTCGACGACCGATTTTAGACGATAGATTTTCTGAGTTCAGGTGACCGCCTGGCAGACGAGATCGCCCATCTGGGTGGTGGAGGTTTTGCCGCCGAGGTCGGCAGTGCGGTGGGCGGGATCGGCGAGCACGTTTTCCACGGCGCGTTCGATCAGGCGAGCGCCGCGGATGGTTTCGGGATGATCGAGCCACTCGAACATCATCGCGACGGAGAGGATCGTCGCGACGGGATTGGCGATGCCTTGGCCGGCGATGGTGGGGGCGGTCCCGTGCGAGGGTTGGAAGAGGCCGTGGTCATAGCCGAGGTCGGCGGAGGGTGCCATACCCATGCCGCCGACGAGCCCGGCGGCGAGATCGGAGAGGATGTCGCCGAACATGTTTTCCGTGACCATCACATCGAAGGTGTGCGGGCGCTGCACCAGAAATAGTGCCATGGCGTCGACGTAGACGCGGTCGGTCTGCACGTCGGGAAATTCGGCGGAGACCTCGTCGAAAACCTTCCGGAGAAACGCCATCGACGGGAGAACATTGGCCTTATCCACGAGCGTGCAGTGTTTGCGACGCGAGCGGGCGAGTTTAAAGGCCTCGCGGCAGATGCGGAGGGAGCCGCGCCGCGTGATCTTCATCGTGTCCGTCTCGTAGTCGCGGCCGACGGGACGTGGCGTGAGGCGCTCGGAGAAGAGCCCTTCGCAGTTCTCGCGGACGATGACGAAGTCGATGGGTTTGCCGCCGGTGCCGCCATAGCCTCGCAGCGGCGAGTGCGTCTCGTGGTAGAGCTTGATCGGACGGACACCGTTGAAGAGGTCGAGTTTTTCGCGGATGTCGATCTGCGGGGTCATTTCCACGCCACTCGGCCAACGCACGGAGGGAAGCCCCATCGCGCCGAGGAGCATGGCATCGCAGGCCTTCATGCGCTCGAGTGCGGAGCCGGGAAGCGGGTCGCCATTTTGCAAATATTCGTCGGCACCGACGGAGCAGGGCTCGAAGGTGAAGCGCACGCCGCGGAGTTTGGTTTCGACGGTTTGCAGGACCTTGAGGCTTTCTTCGACGACTTCGGGTCCGATGCCGTCGCCGGCGAGGATGGCGATCTTGAAGGCGGTCATGGAGAAGTCGGGATCCGGCGATTATTTAGCAGTCGGATTGGCGCCGGCGATCTCGTCGAGGAGTCGGAAGAAGCCGGCCTTGCGCGGTGAACCGAGGCCCCAGTTGGCGGGGATGCTCCGGTCGCCTTCGTCGAAACCTTCGCCGAGGAGGGAGCCGACGATAAGCGCGGCGAAAACAGGAGGTCGGACGATGAATCGGGACATCGAGGTAACTGGAAAGGAAATGCTCGAAGAACGGGGTTTTGAGCCGAACGGAAGATAGCAGTCTATCGATGAGCCAGCTATGTATTCTTCACCATTAAATCTGAGATTTTGCGGCTTTGGCGGTTTCCGACCCCGCGGCGGTGGACGGCGCGGGCACGGCGGCAAGGCGCATGAAAACGCCGAGTAAAGTCGCCCCGTTTAACGAAACATCGGACGGCTATTCGCACGACCGATTGCATGGCGTCAGGGCGTGGCGCGAGACAGTGAGACGAGGACGATCCGATTGACGGAGCAAGGGAGAGGGGCGCGCGAAAAGCGCCGCCAGAAATGCTCGCGATCAATGCCGAGGCCGGTGTCGGGCTCGGTATTGACGCGGGCTGATCCCACATTCGCGGCGAAACATGGCGCTGAGATGTTCCGTGTGCTCGAAGCCGGTCTGCGCCGCAATTTCGCCGATCGGCGTATTGGTGCTTGTCAGCAAATGCTGCACGCGCTCGATCCGCAGCTTGCGCAGGTGGGCATGGGGCGTCGTGCCCACGACCGCCTTGAAGCGGCGCTCCAGGGCGGTTCGGGCCATGGGCACCGCTCGCAGCACATCCCCGACGTTCGCCCCGGCTGCAGCCTGCTGGCGCATAAAGAGCACCGCGGCGGCCACTTTGGTATCCGTGAGAGCGGCGAGGTCGGTGGACTGGCGCGCGGCGATGCCCAAGGGCTCGATCTCATGGAAGACCAAGGGCAGGATTTGCCCGCGCATGGCACGATCGAGTAGCTCGGCGGCCAGAAACCCGGTGCGCGAGGTGTTGGTGATCACACTGGTAAGCGGCGGATCGCACAGGTCGCAGACCAGTTCGTCGTTGTGCACGCCGATGAAGGCCACCTCGTTCGGCACAGAGAAACCGGCGAGGCGGCACGCGCGCAACACCTGTTGGCCGCGCAGATCGATGCAGGCGAGGATGCCTACCGGCTTCACCAATGTCTTCAGCCACTTGGCGATCAGCTCCACCATGTCGTCCACCGCTTCTGCGCCCGGCGAAAGCACCGAACACCGATACCCGGCGGTGCGGACCGCTTCCGCAAAGGTGCGGCCACGGCGGCGGGCCCAGACCAGGTTTCGGTCTCCACAATAGGCGAAATGCCGCAAACCACGCTCGAGCAGGTGCGTGGCGGCCAGGCGGGCCACGCCCGCCGCCTCGGTCGATACTCGGGGAAAGACCAGCCGGGGCAGGCCCGCACTCACATCGATCACCGGCAGGCCGGTGGCCTGCAAGACGCGCGCGAACTGCATGCTATCGACGCGGGCGATGATGCCGTTTCCGTCCCAACGACGAAGCCAACTCGGTGCCCCGGCGCCGCGCCCTTGCTCGGTGAGCCGGATCAGCCAGGGCCCGTGCGCGCGCTCCCAGGCACGCACGCTTTGGGGCTCACCGTCGATGACGCGGTCGAGCGCTTGAACGGCGTACGCCTGGTCGGCCTCGGCGCGCCCGAGCTCGCGTTGTGGCGGTTGCCCGACACTTATTCCCCCGCCCAGCAGGAAATCCTCTCGGT
>Ga0105046_10002469_pt1 | contig 29180 bp, 23 predicted proteins | sample MAT03_FD_78385 | JGI IMG/M metagenome (GOLD analysis project Ga0105046, IMG submission 78385) | Freshwater microbial communities from Lake Fryxell liftoff mats and glacier meltwater in Antarctica - MAT-03 (megahit assembly) | ecosystem: Environmental > Aquatic > Freshwater > Ice > Liftoff... | reverse complement strand
TGAGCCGGCCTCAAGCGCCGCACCACCTTTCAGCACCGTCCGCGCTGATCCGTCCTGCACGATCCATTCGCAATAACCGGTGTTCTCCAGTTCGATGGCCATGTTCAGCATGTCCCTCGCCGGTTTGGGGTATGGGAGCAGCCGACCGTGGCCTTTGTAGAACACCGATACAACACGCGAGAGTTCGGCACTGCCATCGAGAACCACCTGTTCGAGCCTGTAGTAGCTCGATCCGGGAAGTGGGGCGAAGTCTTTGAACGCGTAGTCGACGGGCGAGACCGAATGACCGGCCGCGTCCACGCGCCCGATGGTGTAGAAAGTGGCTCCATCGCCAGGTTCAGGTCGTCCCCCAAAGCTAAGTTCACGAACGGACCATCGTGTTACCAAAAGACTCACCGTTCTGGCACTTGTTGCCACCTGTTGATGGATTGTCCGGCATCGGTCCCGGCAGGACTATTTCCGCTCGAAGTAGAACACAATGCTCGCACGGGCGAGCGCCTGTGCCCCGGCGTTGTAGCTCACCACGGCAGGCGATGCGTTCGCGTCCACACCGAGTTTTTCCGTCTTGAGCGCGTATACGGTGATCACGTACTGGTGCGGGCCATGGCCCGGCGGTGGGCACGGACCACCGTATCCCGGCGCAGCGTAGTCGGTCTTGCCTTGGATGGCCCCGGCGGGCATCAGGTGTTTGGCGGGGTCACCCGCACCGGCATGAAGGGCTGTGACCGAAGCAGGCAGATCGAACACCACCCAATGCCACCAGCCACTGCCTGTTGGCGCATCCTTGTCGAACATGGTGACGGCATAGCCCTTGGTGCCTTCGGGCGCATTGCTCCAACTCAACTGCGGGCTCACATTGCCGCCGGTACAGCCGAAGCCATTGAAGACCTGGTCCAGTGTCGCCTGGCCACCGACGCTCTCGCTGGTGAGGGTGAAGGTCTGTGCAGAGGTCGTCGTGCTGAGCGTGGTCACGGTACAAAAAAGAAGGAGTGCGTTCTTCATGGGAAAGGATATGGATGTCGCCGATACCGCTAACCTACTACCGATACCTCAAGGAGCGAAGCAGCGCGCACGACCCATGTCCTGTCCACTTCTCAACTTACCCTCACCTCATGCTCCGCGGAACGATCAGCCTCTTCCTCTCCTTTTCTTTCTGCCCTGGCTTCGCGCAGTTCTGGTGCCCGCCGGGAGCAACGTGGACATACACACATTCGAACAGCTGGACCCATGAAGGTTTCGCGCGGTATTCATACGTCGGCGATACGCTCATTGCCGGCACTCCCGCGTAGATCATCAGCATGCACGCCGAGGGATATGACTGGCTGATGCAGCAAATCTTTATCTGGGATCATGGGCCTTACTACACATCCATCGATGGCGATCTCGTGAGCCTCTGGACGGGAAACTCGTTCGACACACTCAACCACTTTGGCGCGAGCATCGGTGATCACTGGCATATGAACGTGCCCGTTGGCACGGACCCGATCGTTGAGATCACTGTGATGGATACAGGCACGGTCGTGATCGATGGTATTCCATTGCGGTCCCTGGCGATCAGCAGCGATGGATGGTGGCCGGGGGATACCATCGTCGAAAGGCTGGGGACCATGCACCAACAGCTTGTGCCCTAGAGCATGAGTGTGACGGATCATCTGAACGGCCCATTGCGATGTTATCTCGATGTGGACATCAATTACCAGGTGCCGTCATGGCTGTTCGGGTGCGAGTCCTGGCTCGGCGGGGAGGCCCTGGCACATGATAGCCGCCACGCTTCGCTCTTCCCCAACCCAGGCACCGATCACTTCAGCATACAGTTGCCAAGCGGCTTGAACACGATCACGGTATACGATGCCGTGGGAAGATCGGTGCTCACGCAACGCGCAACAGGAGGTACAACGGTGATCAATGCGGTCTACCTCCCAACCGGGCCATACCTGGTGCGGACCATGCTCGAGGACCACACGAGGATGCGCCATCGTTGGATGAAGCAGTAAGGGTGATCGATACGGACCCAGGGCCAGCGCGGGAGCGGGGTGCTGTGAATTCATTATTCATTTTCCGTGCATGGGGGGAGGCAACCCTGCCCATCTTGCTTCGTGTCCTAGTAACAAGCATCTTTGATCGATGAGCGTCCGTTCCTCTTTTCCGAATTACTGCTCACGAGCCATTGAACGTGTGCTGTGTGTTGCGTTCATCGGGCTAGGCGCGCTAGGAGCGCAAGGGCAGAAGGCTCCTGAACTCGATCAGTTGATCCGCTTCGAGGAGCCGTTATCGGCAACACAGGAGAAGTATGTCCACGAAGGGATCCAAGGTCAGGAGGCGGGTGCCCAAGTATGGGTCGATCGTCCGCTTGGGCAGGTGAAGGTGCGTGCGCACGTAGTCCTGGACCGCGTGTCCCTGCAGGCTGGATGGACACCGCTGGGCATGCGGATCGTCTACCTCGGCCCCATCATCCAAGGGCAGCCGGGCGATCGTGTGGATCAACCCGTATCCCCCGTTGGCTTCCCTGTGTTCGTTGACACCGGAGATGCAGCATCGGATAACGCAGCGTATGAGGCGGCCAAAGCCTCATGGATCGCCGCGCATCCCAAGGAATACGGATCGCTGAACGAGAACACCCAACCCGAATGACATGTTGCGCAGCAATGCTCCGAGGGTAAGGGTCTCCGCACACAGGACGATCTTCTTGGGAGGTGCGCTGTGCGCTGGCCTCATCGCAGCAGCCCAGCCTGGCAATGACAACCCCTGCGGCGCCGAAGTGCTTACCCCAGCCGCGACCTGTGTGAACGCGACCTGGAGCAACGTGGGGGCCACGGCTACGGCCGGTGTTCCTGCGCCGGGATGCGCCAACTACGGGGGTGGCGATGTCTGGTTCCAGTTGATAGTTCCGCCCGGAGGTACTGTTACGGTAACCACAAGCACAGTGGGCGGTAGCACGTTCACCGATAGCGGCCTCGCCTTCTACACCTCGGCAACGTGCGCGGGACCTTTCATCCTAGCTGGTTGCAACGATGATATCGGGTTCCCGAACTACATGTCCACGCGCACCTATACAGGTCCGGTGGGTTCCACGCTTTGGGTACGTGTTTGGGAATACGGCAATAACGCGTTCGGTGCGTTCAACATCTGCGCTACGATGCCACCACCGCCCGCCACCAACGACAATCCCTGCCAGTTCATCACGCTCACCCCGAACACTAGCTGCATCACCACCGCTGCGACCAACATAGGTGCCACACCCACCACGGTACCCGCTATCCCAGCACCGGGCTGCGCGAGCTACGCGGGTGGCGACGTGTGGTTCCAGGTCACCGTACCCGCCAGCGGTACGGTCACAGTGACCACTAGTACTGTGGGCGGAAGCCCGGTCACCGATAGCGGGCTGGCTTTCTACACATCGCCGGCCTGCGCGGTCGGCCCGTTCACCCTGGTGAGTTGTAACGATGACATCGGGTTCCCCAACTTGATGTCCACGCTTTCCTATACCGGTGCCGCAGGTACCGTGCTGTGGGTTCGTGTGTGGGAGTATGGAAACAATGCCCTTGGCCCATTCAACATCTGCGCCACCGCTCCCGGTCCGCCGCCGCCGGCGCCCACCAACAATGACCCCTGCGGGGCCTTCAACCTGACGGTGACGAGCAATTGCGCCTACTCCAACTATACCAATGTGGGCGCTACCAATTCCGCCACCACTCCCCCACCCGGTTGCGGCAATTTCGGCGCTGGTTCGCTGGATGTCTGGTTCTCCTTTGTGGCACCGCCCACCGGGATCGTCACCGTACAAACACAAGCGGGCACCATGACCGATCTGGCCATGGCGCTCTATGCCGACCCTCCGCCACCGGGCTGTGCGGGTCCGTTCACGTTGGTGCAATGCGATGATGACAGTGGTCCGGGTCTCATGCCATTCCTGTCCTTCACCAACCTCACACCCGGCTGGACCTATTATCTGCGCACTTGGGGTTATGGCACCGCCACCGGAACATTCAACCTGTGCGTCTTCGGCCCGACCACCGTACCGGCAGGCGCATGCGTGTACGCGCTCGAACTGTACGACACCTTCGGTGATGGCTGGGGAAGCAGCGCCGTGCAGGTATCGATCAATGGCGTGATCACGAACTATACGGTGGTAGGCGCATACAACGTGGTCCTGCTCGGCGTTAACCCCGGTGATCTGGTCATCATTACCTATATCGGCACCGGACCTGGACAGGCGGAGAACCGCTTCGAACTCAGCTTCCTCAGTAGCGGTGCCACGATCTACAACTCCGGCACGCCACCTCCTCCCGGTATAAACTTCACGCAATCGGTCACCTGCACCCCACCGCCTACACCGCCACAGGATTGTGCGGGCGGCATCACGGTGTGCAGCGGGCAGTCGTTCAGCAACAACACCAACAACACGGGCAACGTGGTGGATCTTACGGCAGCGAACCAGGGCTGCCTCGCCTCGGGTGAACGACAGGGTACCTGGTACTACTTCTCGCCTTCCGCTTCCGGTACGATCGGGTTCACCATCGCCCCCGCGGCGCCCACCGACTACGACTTCGCCGTATGGGGACCTATGGCATCGATCGTCTGCCCCCCGTCCGGACCACCACTGCGTTGTTCGTACGCCGCCCCCTTCGGCAATACCGGCGCGGGCAACGGCGCCACCGATCCTTCCGAAGGCGCGGGCGGTGATCGCTGGGTCAGCACCTTCAACGTGCTCGCAGGGCAGATCTACATCATGTACATCGACAACTTCTCCACCAATGGCCAGGCCTTCAACCTCACCTGGCAGCTCAGCAATGGTGCCTCGCTGGATTGCACCCTGCTGCCGATCGAATTGGTGGCGTTCACCGCAACTATGACCGATGTCGGTGTGGATCTGCGTTGGACCTCCGCGAGCGAGGTGAACAGCGCGCGTTTCGAGATCGAACGCTCCGCCGATGGTGAGCGGTTCACCGGTATTGGTGTGCTCCCAAGTGCGGGGAACACAGCACAGCAACACGACTATTCCTTCCTGGACCGTACCCCGGCTTACGGCACCAACCACTACCGCTTGCGTCTCGTCGACCTTGACGATCGGGCGATGTACTCATCGGTGGAGTCGGTCCTGTACCACCGCTTGGGAAACACCGTGCAATTGGTGCCGAATCCGGGTTCGGGCCTTGTGGACGTGCTGCTGCCCGCTGTCGAGCCGGGTTCGACGCTGATGATGATCGATGCCACCGGACGTGAAGTACTGCGCGTGGCACTGGACGGCGAGCGCGTAACGATCGATGCGACGGTATTGCCTCACGGACTTTACGGGTTCCGTGTACTTTCACCATCGGGCCAGCCACTGGCCCATGGTACGTGGGTGCGCGAGTGAGGCCACGTGATCGTTCGGCGTGGCAATGGAATTCTCACCGTTGATCTGATCGCGAAGATGAACCGACCGCTGGCTATTGTGCTTTTGGGGAGCCTGGCACACATCGCGGTTGGACAATGCGCGAACAACAACACACTTGTCGGCGCCGCCGTAACACCCACCTGCTCGGGCACCACCACGGTTCCCTGTATTCAAGGCGGGCAGTACGTGCTGGTGAACGTGGTGGCCGGTAACGTTTACACCTTCAGTACCTGCGGCGCGACCTTCGATACGCAGATCACCCTGTTCAACAATGCGGGTGGCGGTGCGCTCGGTTACAACGATGACGCATGCGGCCTGCAATCCACGGTGACCTGGACGGCCACCTTCACCGGCCAGTTGCGTGTGCTGGTGGACCGATACAACTGTGCCAACAATGCCGTCTGCGCCGGCCTCGGGATCACCTGTACCGCACCACCCGTCGGCACGGACTGCATCTATGTGCTCACGTTGAACGACAGCTTCAGCGATGGCTGGGGCACTTCGTTCGTGAGCGTTAGCGTCAACGGTGGCCCGGCGCAGAACTACACGGTTACAGGCACCACCAACTCGGTCTCCATAGGGGTGAACATCGGGGATATCATTGTACTCAGCTACAACAACTCGGGGGCTTTCCAGGGCGATAACTCCTACACCCTGCAGCTGCAAGGCAACGGCATTTTCAGTTCGGGCACGCCACCAGCGGCTGGCATCAGTTACTCCGGCACGGTGAACTGCGTACCACCACCACCGGCGCAAGAGGACTGCCTGGGTGCAGCGACCATCTGCAGCAACGTCGCCCTGAGCAACAACACCACGAACACCGGGAGCGTTGCGGACATCAATGCGACCAACTCTGGCTGCCTGGACATCGTGGAGTTCCAAGGCACTTGGTACATCTTCTCTCCGAGCGTCGGAGGGAACCTGGGGCTCACCATCGCTCCGTTGGGTCCTGACGACTACGACTGGGCCGTTTGGGGACCCTTCCCTCCGGGAACACAACCGGGCGCGATCTGCCCGCCGGCAGGACCGCCGATCCGTTGCGCGGCGTCCAGTGGTCCGGCAACCTTCGCCAGTACCGGCAGTTATGCAACGGGCATGGGCCATGCGACCTTTTCGCCACCGCAGTTCGCACCCACGGCCATGAGCTTTGGCATTCCCGCCACCTTCGATGCGTGCCCGCTCATCGCGCCCCAGCGTTGTGGCTGGGTACCCGGCATGCAGGTGGCGGTGGGCCAGGTGTATCTGATGTACATCAGCAACTGGTCGCAGAGCAGCACAGGGTTCAACCTCAACTGGACCTTGCAGAACGGCGCGTCACTGGATTGCACGATCCTGCCGATCGAAGTGATCGACTTCCAGGCGATCGCCATGGACGAGAGCGTGGATCTGAAATGGATCACGTCGATCGAGGTGGACAACGATCATTTCGAGGTCGAACGGTCCACCGATGGCGAACACTTTGAGTGGATCGGTGCCTTGCCGGGCGCGGGGAACTCCACGCAACCGCAACACTACACCTTCCTGGACCGCTCACCGCACCATGGCCTCAACTACTACCGCCTTCGCCAAGTGGACACGAACGGCGACCACAAGCACTCACCCGTAAGATCCGCGCTGATACGGCCTCGTTCACAAGTCCTTCGGATCGTGCCCAACCCCGGATCGGGCCGTGTGGATGTGGTGTTCCCCTATGCGGAAGCTGGATCGATGCTCATGATCCTCGATGCAACGGGACGCGAAGTGCTGCGTGTTCCCTCCGACGGCGATCGCGTGACGATGGATGTGACCATGCTGTCCCGTGGACTGTACGCGTTCCAGCTGCTGTCCCCTGCGGGCGAGGCCACGGCCCACGGCACGTGGATCCGCGAGTAGGCCGCGATCTCCGCGCGCGATCACTCGTGGATCAATTCGCCGCTGCCAGTGATCAGTGAACGCACTTCCGACGGATCACCGCGGTAGTACACGTCACCCACATCGTAGAGTTGCACATCGAGGTACTCGCCAACCCAGCAACGAATGTCGGCGACACCGCTATTGTTCACCTGTACCCGGCGCGCGATCAATCCCGATGCATCGATCGGCCCCATGATGCCACTGAAGAGGTTCGCGTTGTTGAGGCAACGTCCGCTGAGCGTCACGTCCCCCGAACCCGTATGCAATGCGATGTCGATACCATCCACATCGAGTGTGAGCGACGTGCTCCCCTGTGCGCCCCATTGTTCTACAATGAACTTCGGCCGTACGATCGTGTCCGCAGTGCTCACGTTCCCGGTGCCACGCAGTACCAACCTTCCCACAGCGTCGATCGAAACCTTGAGGGTGATGCGCGGCTTGAAGCTGCGCACCCAGTTGCATCGGTTGTCATTGCGCACGTACAGCACGCTGTCCCGCACTTCGGTGATCACTTGCCCGATCAGGTTCAACCCGCATTCAACGGCAACGGTGTTCGCGGACCGGTGTTCCAGGAGAAGGTCCACGCGGTCCTCCAGCTCCACGGTGTGGAAACCCGCCAGCATGCGCTGCTCATCGCGCATGGCACCAGCCCTGGTGATGCAATCGTCCCATTGCTCCCGTTGGCAGCTGAGCAATAGCAGTGCGAACAACGGCAGGCACCGGCTCAATACTTGCCGCAGGGTCTTCGAAGACGAGAGACCCTGCGGAGATCCGGGTTGCGAAGTGTCATGCCTCACTTCATACCTCCGCCGGGTCTCCCGAAGAACGAGGGGACCCTTCCGACATTTGTCCATGGCGTCCTTCACTTCCATCGGTAACCCACGCCGAACTCCCAATGATCGGCCACGGCGTAGTGGCTCTTGAGCGCAACGTTCCACAGGAGATGCTTCCCGCTCCGGTACCGAACGCCCAGACGTTGGAACAGCGGTGCTTCATCGGGCACAGGCGTGTAAACATAGGCGCCGACGTTCAGGAATAGCTCGCCACGACCGAAGAGCAAGGACCCATCGACGTGTACACCGACCTGTGTCAGTTCCGCACGATCGCTTTCTTCGAGTTCCTCATGCACCGTGGCCAGCGCGCCCTTGTTGAACACATCACCACCGGCACCGAGGGCGCCTTTCCGACCCACCCGCCACTGTACTTGGCCGGTGAGAGAGAACACCGTGTACTGCCCATTGAGCGGACGACCGCTCTCACTCACACCCATGGCAGCGACGATGACCTGCTCCCGGTGCGGCACCTGGAAGGACGCAGGAGCGGTGATCGTGTCGGTCGCCGCCGCATCGCGCAACGCATAGCTCGCGCCGACGTTCACCGACAACAGGTTGAGGCCGAGATTGGGGAGCTTCACCGACCCGTTGCTCCAGTGATCGATGCCGATGCCGGTGGCGAACAACCAGCGATAGTAGCTGCATCGGTATTCAGGCATCAGTTGGATCGCGGTGTTGAGGCGTGAACCGATGGCGATCTGCTTGGTGTTCTCGATGCGGTCGTACGGCTTGGAGATGTAGCCCACACCCCAACCCAGGCGCAGCCCGAAGGAGGATCGCTCATTCCGCGCGAGCGGAAGAAAGACGTACGGCAACACCCGCACCGCGGCACCGATCCGTTCCGGGTTCGCGAGGCCGGTATACAGCACGCCCACGCCATAGGTAGGCAACGCATAGGCATGATGCCAGGGGCGATCACCGCGTACACGTCGTTCCGCGAACACCTCCGCAGCGAAGGCATGGCCCTCGACCAGGATCCAACTGCTCGGGCGGTGAGGCCACAGGAAACCATAGTGCGCGCGCGCACCGATGCTCCACGGCTGTTGAGCAGAGGTAAGCGATGTGATCAGGAAAAGGACCGTACCAGCGAAGACGTTCCGCATCGCGATGCACTAGGCGGGCACCGGCTCATTGCGCGGATAGCGCACACGGCCATGCTGCCGCATGTACAAGTCGTAGATGATCCCATCGGCCAGACCGACTTTGGGAACGAAGACCTCATCGATCTCCGCGTGCTCCATGACGCGCAGGAAAATGTCGGCGGCCGGGATGATCACGTCCGCGCGGTCGGGGCGAAGGCGCAGCAACCTGATCCGGTCCTCGTAGCTGTATGCGGCGATGCGCTCGCGCTGGCTCCGGATATCGGTGAGCGCGAGCGGCTCGCCGAACGCATTGCCGTTCTCCTTGAAGATGCGGTTGATGTTACCGCCTGTACCGATGGCCATCAACGTACCGTGTTGCGCGCGCAGATCCTCAAGGAAGGCCCGCATCTCGGTCCAGCTTTCCTCCTTCACCTTGTTCTTCAGCCAACGCACCGTACCGATCTTGAAGCTGGCGCTCTTCACACGCCGGCCGTTCTCCAACCAGGTGAGCTCCGTGCTGCCCCCACCAACATCGATGTAGAGGTAAGGGCGGTCCTTCAGCAGATCCTGCGTCCAGAAGGTGTTGGTGATGAGGTCCGCCTCCACCTTGCCACTGATGGTTTCGATATGCACGCCGCTCTCCATTTCCACGCGGGCCAGCACGTGGTCCTTGTTGGTGGCTTCGCGCATGGCGCTGGTGGCGCAGCAGCGCATGTAACGAACACCGTACACCTCGGTGAGCAGGCGGAAAGCCTTGAGCGACTTGATCAAATAATCCTGCTTGGCCACGGTGATCGCGCCCTGGTCGAACACGTCCTCGCCCAAGCGGATGGGCACCCGGATGAGCGTCTGCTTCTTGATCACCGGATGATCATCGCGCTCGATGACATCGCCCACGAGCAAGCGCACGGCGTTGGAACCGATGTCGATGGCAGCGTATGTGAGATCACGATCGATGGGACGAAAGTAAGTGGAGTGCTGACGCTGGGGGATACGGGTTGACGGGTTACGTGTTGCGTGTTGGCATCCCCAACGCGCAACACGTAACCCGTGAACAAGTAACGCATTTCCTCTCCCCATGGATCCTAGCTTGGGCAACGATCCAGTCCCCCACACGTCTTCACTCCGGAAGCCACCACCAAACCGATCACCCATGAAAGGATCGCTACACGCGTTCGCTTTGCTCGGCCTCTTCGTTCCAAGCCTCGTGCATGCTGTCACTGTGAGCGTGCAAGCCAACCCCAGTAACTGCGGCCAATGCAACGGAACGGTCATCGCCACCGTCAGCGGGGGGCTACCTCCGTACACCTTCGCCTAGAGCCCGTCGCCACCGGCTGGACAGGGCACAGCGCAAGTGCAAGGATTGTGCGCTGGGGATTGGACGGTTGTGGTTACGGACGGCTTGGGGAACACCGCACAGGCAACAGGGACGGTAACAGACACTTCCAATGGAAGCGTTGGGGCGTTCCAACTGCTCACCGTTGATGGTCGGCATATCCACGTACCGACGCTACACAGGAACAATGGACTTCAACTCGATGTGCGTGCATTGACCGCTGGTCTGTACATCCTACGCACCGCACAAGGCACCGCACGTTTCATGAAGAACTGACCCTAAACCATGATCATGGAAAAGCTCCAACCTTCACTTCGCTACCTCATGGGCTGCTATGCGGTCTGTTCACGGCGGTGCTCGCGAACGCCCTTAGTGTAAGCGTTACTGTGGTGCATCCGGTATGCAACTACGCGAACGGATCGGCCACCGCGAACCCGAGCGGTGGCGTGCCGCCCTACACCTATTCGTGGAGCAACGGGGCCACCACACAAGCGATCGTGAACATGCCGGTGGGTACGTACACGATCACCGTCACCGACAATGTGGGCACCGTGGCGAGCCATACATCCAATCTGGTGAACTTCGGACTCGATGTGGCCGGCTCGTTCTCTGCCTCGCCAGCTTGCACGCCATGCACAGGCGAAATGACCTTCGATACGACCGGGTTCCGCGGAGTGGCGCCATACACGTTCAACCCACCAGCGAGCTTCTACACAGGATCGGTGGCGCACATCACCGGATTATGCACCGGAACAGCAACAGTGACCATGCTGGATGCGAACGGTTGCAGCGGCGGGGTCAGCGGAATTCCAATCGGCCAACCTGCAATACCGGTCATTGAATTGCTGGACATCCTACCGGGTTGCAACGGGCAGCCCAACGGATCGGCCATGATCCGGATCTCCGATGGCATCGGGAATTACTTCCTGCCCCTTGTAACAACAGTGACAGGGCCGGGAGGGATCGTATACCAGGACATCCCCGCAGAGCCAGTGATAGTTTACACCGAGATCCCATTGGCCGGGCTTGTTCCCGGAAACTACTCGGTGGTGGGGTCAACGCAGACCTATTGTTCACCCGTGCCGTTCAGCAATGGATTCACCGTCCCGGATATTGGCCCGGATTGCGGTTACGTGACCGGAAGGGTCTATGCCGACATGGACCAGAACTGCGTGATCGATGCCACCGACTTTCCGTTGGCGTATCGTGTGCTGGAGATCACACCGGGGCCGGAGTACGCGATCACCAACGCCAATGGCATTTACCTGCGCGCACTGGGCTACGGCTCCTATTGCTGGATCAGCAGGCAAGTGATGTGGTGCAACTCTGCCCCGCACTAGAACCCGCGCCTTTCACGCTGGACAATGCGACGCCTAACGTGTTGGTGGACTTCGCTGACAGCAGCACGGTGCCTTTCGACTTGAACCTACACTGCTGGCTCCATCCGGTAAGCCCGGGACTAGAGACAAGCGTACACATGACAATGAGCAACTACACCTTCTATCCGAGCGGCGCGGTGGATCTCACCTTGAACATCCCCACCTACTTCACGTTCGTCTCAGCCAACGTGGCGCCAACGTCCATGGCCCCGGGACAGTTGACGTGGAGCTTCGTCGGGCTTCCGGCCTTCGATCAAGAGACCATCCACGCCATCTTTCAGGTGGACCTCAACGTCGGTTTGATCGGGACCACCGCGACGATCACGGCGCAAGCACAAGCAACAGCCAGCGAACAGGACCTATCGAACAACAGCTGCGTTAGTGCGCAAGTGATCACGGCCGCATTCGACCCCAACGACAAACAAGGGCGAACGAGCAGCGGGCTGAGCGACGACAATTACTTCCTGGTCGAGGATGAATGGATCGATTACACCATCCGTTTCCAGAACACAGGCAACGCACCGGCCACCAACGTGGTGCTGCACGATACGCTGGACACCGATCTGGATATCGGCACACTCGAGATCCTCGGCGCGTCGCATGCGTTCATCCCATCGTTCCATTTCGGTCGTGAGTTGATCTTCACCTTCGATGACATCAACCTACCCGATAGCGGAAGCAATTTCGCGGGTAGCCAGGGCTTCGTGAGCTACCGGATCAAACCGAACGATGACATCATCGTGGGCGATGTTCTCGAGAACAATGCAGCGATCTATTTCGACATCAACCCTCCGGTGATCACCAACACGGTGAGCCATGTGGTGGACTTTAGCACGCGCTTGAGCGAGCAGACACCGATCAGCATGCATCTCTCACCGAATCCTGTGAGCGATGTATTGAACGTGTTCTTCCCGGAAGGTGCCGACCGGTCCGTCGCGGTGCTGACCATGGATGGACGCATCGTGCCGGTGATCGCCGCACCGATCATGAACGGGTTGAGGCTCGATGTGCACGCACTACCGGCTGGCTTGTACTGCATAAGGACGGCCGTGGGCACCGCCCGGTTCGTGAAACAGTAGTGTTCGGCTCGAAAACGGGTTCGACCGAATTGGCGCACCGACGAGGCGGATCGGAAAATGGTTGTACAGGCATCGCAGGCCGTTCTGCGGTCTGTCATTGAGCAAACAACCACACCATGCGAACACTTGTCATCCTCTCCTGTGCGCTCACCATGAGCGCGAGCGCGCAGTTGAACCAGGGCTTGGTCGGACACTGGCCCGTAAACAACAGCCTTGCCGATGTCTCCGGCAACGGGCTCAATGGCATCCCCGTAACTCCCTTCAGCGCCACGATCGACCGAGGCGGCAGCGCGGGTTGCGCCATCATCTCGGAAGAAGGGGGCTTCTACACGAACACCACCCCGCTCATGGATCTGGATCCCGCTGGTGCCCTGAGCATGAGCTTCTGGCTGCGCAAGCAGGGAACAGGCAACGAAGGCGCCTTTGTACGCTTGACGAACGGCCCCGTATCGTGCGACTTCACGTTGTACAACTCACTGGCCACCTTCGGCACACAGGCCCAAGGGAACCTGCTCGCTCCACCTGCCACAACGTTCTTGATGGACCAGAACTGGCACCACTTCGTGTGCGTGTACGATGATCGCGATTGGTACTTGTTCGCTGACGGTTCACTGCTGGCGCAGAACACCACCACCACGGAGGAAGTCTTTCCCGGCCCCGCTTCCTTCCATCCCGCATGCATTTGGGGCATGGCCATGGACGACTTGCGCTTGTACGACCGATCGCTGACCCAGGCGGAAGTAGTGCAGCTCTTCGAACTCGAACCGAATTGCGAGGCCGCGACAGGCATCGCCGACCACGATACGGAAGCGCCGGTGATCGCTTCCTATGGCAATGGCACCTTCACCATGCAACTGAACGAAGCACCACAGGCTGGCACGCGCCTGCGGATTACGGACGCGCAAGGCCGGTTGGTTCAGGAGCGTTCGCTCGCCAGCACGAAGGCGCTCATCGACCTCCGAGGCGAAGCGCTCGGCCTCTATTGCATCAGCGTCCTGGACAATGCCACGCAGCGCACGGTGCGTGTTGTGCTGGATTGAAGCATCCACTGTGTACGAAGAAGGCCGGACTCGCTTGTCCGGCCTTCTTCGTTCCGTATCGTCGTATAGATCAGCGTAACACGGCCAAGCGCTCTTCAAGCGCCTTGATCTTCGCTTCGGCGTCGGCCTTCTTCTTGCGCTCGTTGTCGAGCACATCCGGTGGTGCACCGCTCACGAAGCGTTCGTTGCTGAGCTTCTTGTCCACACTGGCGAGGAAGCCCCGCGCGTACTTCAACTCCTCCTCCACCTTCTTCATCTCGGCTTCGGCATCCAGTTCGATGCCCAGGTCCACAGCATACTCCGTGGTACCCACGAGGAAGGTGACGGCCCCCTCGGCTGCTTGTTCACCTTCAGCAATGGCGCTCACGTTCGCGAGCCTGTTCACCAGCGAACCCACTGTGGCGCGCATGGGCGCCTGACCCTTGGCCTGAACGCTCACTGCATCCTTCGGGCTCATACCGCGTTCATTGCGGAGGTTGCGCACGGCGGTCACCAGGTCGAACGCGTGTTGCACCTCGGAATCCAACTTCGCATCACCAGCACCGGCTTTCGGCCATGCGGTAATAATGATGTCGTCTCCTTCCTTGCGATCGCGCAACAGGTGCCACAACTCCTCGCTGAGGAATGGCATGAAGGGATGTAACAACTTCAGCACCTGCTCGAAGAGGTCGATCGTTTCTTCGAGTGTCTTGCGATCGATGGCTTCGCCGAAGGGTGGCTTGATGGATTCGAGTGTCCAGCTACAGAGGTCGTCCCAGATGAGCTTGTAGGTGCTCATGAGCGCCTCGCTGATCCGGAACTGTGCGAACTGCTCGTCGATCTGCGTCGTAGCGCGCTCGATGCGCGAACGCATCCACGCGGTGGCGATGGCACTGTGCGCGGGTTGCGCAGCATCGCTCACCTCCCATCCTTTCACGAGGCGGAACGCGTTCCAGATCTTGTTGCTGAAGTTGCGGCCTTGCTCGCACAATGAATCATCGTAGGGCAGATCGTTGCCCGCAGGCGAAGTGAGCAGCATGCCCACACGCACTCCATCGGCACCGAACTTCTCGATCAGATCCAGCGGGTCCGGGCTGTTGCCGAGGCTCTTGCTCATCTTCCGGCCCTGCTTGTCGCGCACGATGCCGGTGAGGTACACGTTCTTGAACGGCACTTCGTCGCGGTACTCCAAGCCCGCCATGATCATGCGCGCCACCCAGAAGAAGAGGATCTCCGGCGCGGTGACCAGATCGTTCGTGGGGTAGTAGTACTTGATATCGGCGTTGTCCGGGTTCTCGAAACCATCGAACACGCTGATGGGCCAGAGCCAGCTGCTGAACCAGGTATCCACGACATCTTCGTCCTGCTTGATGCCGTTCGTGCTTTGACCTGCGGCTTTGAACTGCGCGATGGCTTCCGCTTCGGTCCTACACACCGCTGCATCGCCCTTGTCGTTGTACCACGCTGGGATCTGCTGTCCCCACCACAACTGCCGACTGATACACCAGTCGCGCACGTTCTCCATCCAGTACTTGTAGGTGTTGGTGAACTTCTGCGGATGCAGTTTCACGCGACCATCGAGCACCACTTCGAGCGCGGGCTTCGCGAGCTCGCTCATCTTCACGAACCACTGGAGCGAGAGACGCGGCTCGATGACGGCATCGGTGCGCTCGCTATAGCCCACCTTGTTCTTGATGTCCTCGATCTTGACGATGTGCCCTTTTTCCTCCAGTTCCTTCACGATCTTCTTACGCGCGATGAAGCGGTCCTCGCCGATATAGAGTTGGGCGGCGGCGCTCAGCGTTCCGTTCGCTTCGAGGATGTCGATCGTTTCGAGCTTGTGCTTCTTGCCCAGTTCGTAGTCGTTCACGTCGTGAGCGGGCGTCACCTTCAGCGCACCGGTACCGAACTCGCGTTCCACATACTCGTCGAATATGATCGGCACGCTGCGATCGATCAACGGAACAAGCGCGCGCTTTCCTTTCAAGTGCGCATAGCGTTCGTCCTCTGGGTGAACGGCAATGGCGCTGTCACCGAGGATCGTCTCTGGACGTGTGGTTGCGATGGTGATGAATTCCACCTCACCCCCTGCCCCTGTCCCGGGGAGAGGGGAGCCGCCGTCGATCGCATAGCGCACATGGAAAAGACGTGAATTCACCTCCTTGTGCATAACCTCTTCATCGCTAACGGCCGTGAGAGCGACAGGGTCCCAGTTCACCATGCGCTGGCCGCGATAGACCAGGCCTTTCTTGTGCAGGTCGATGAAGACATCGAGGACCGCCTCGCTCATCTTCGGCTCCATGGTGAAGCGCGTGCGGTCCCAGTCGCAGGATGCACCCAGTTTCTTCAACTGCTCCAGGATCACACCGCCGTACTTGTCCTTCCAGGCATGCGCATGCTCCAGGAACTTCTCGCGGCCGATCACGCTCTTCTTGATGCCCTGTTCCGCCAAGAGGCGCACCACTTTCGCTTCGGTGGCTATGCTCGCGTGATCGGTGCCCGGCACCCAGCAGGCGTTCTTCCCCTGCATGCGCGCGCGGCGCACCAGCACATCCTGGATGGTGTTGTTGAGCATGTGCCCCATGTGTAGCACGCCTGTCACGTTGGGCGGCGGGATCACCACCGTGTAGGGCTCACGCTCGTCCGGCACACTGCGGAAGTAGCCCTTCTGCATCCAGTGTTGGTACCATTTGCCTTCGGCCGCACCGGGCTCGTATCGCTTCGCGAGTTCCATTTCCTTGAATGAGGTGCGAAAGTAGCGGTGCTCCCAGAGCCGATCGAACGCCTTGTTCGCGGATCTGAATTGTGAAGGTTCTGTCAATGCTGTGAATGATGTGTTAGTTCCGCTCGTGCGAGCGACAACGGACCTGAACATTGACACAAACAACAACGACCATGAAAAAGCGGATCCTCCACTTCCTATTCTGCATCGCGGCCTTGAGCGCTAACGCACAAGCCGACGACCCCGACCTGAGCGCCGGGGCAAGGATCAGCTTCGCATCGCTGGAGCATGACTACGGTACCATCGCCAACGGCGCCAATGGCGAATGTGCGTTCACCTACACCAACACCGGCACCGGGTACCTGATCATCACCAGTTGCAAGAGCAGTTGCGGATGCGTGGTAGCCAAGTGCGATCCGGGGCCGCTTGCACCGGGAAAGAGCGCCATGTTGCGCGTGAAATATGACACGAAGCGCTCTGGGCCTTTCACCAAGTCTGTCACAGTGGAAAGCAACGCGACCAACGCGCCCATCGTCGTACTTCGGATCAAAGGGCAAGTGCTTGCGCAGCCTGTGGAAATAATTCCTGCAAACACCAACACCGAGCCTGCTCGATAGCGGAAGCCCCTTTCCATCCCCCGCTGTTAATGTCCTGTTAAGGTCCGGCGGGTGGGATAACGTCCCTCTACTTTCGGCGTACCAAAAGCGGAAACAACACTTATCCATCCCATGAAAAAGCTTCTCTTCTCCCTCTGCCTCGGCGTGTTCACAATGGGTGCCATGGCACAGACCCCCACGGGCGGCCCGCAACTCAGCGTTGACAAGGAGGCGCATGATTACGGTACCATCCCCCAGGGCGCGAACGGCACCTGTGAGTTCGTGGTGACCAATACCGGCGACCAGCCATTGATCATCACCCAATGCCAGGGAAGCTGCGGATGCACCGTTCCGAAGTGCGATACCGCACCGATCAAGCCCGGTGAGAAGAGCACGATCACGGTGAAGTACGACACGAACCGTGTTGGAGCCATCAACAAGAGCGTGACCATCACGAGCAACGCCACCAATGCGCCCAGCAAGATCATTACGATCAAGGGCATGATCGAGGCAGCGGCCACCACGCCGACCTCGCCCGTGAAAGAGACCAGCCCATTGGCCCCGGTCGAGAAGCACTAAAGCCCGGAACAGTCGCGCTGCACGGCACGTCCTTTGTCGAAGCGCGGCACCTCCAACCAACATCGATCAACGACCATGAAGAAGATCCTCTTATCAACAGCGCTGTGCTTCGCTTTCCTGGGAGCCACGGCACAGGAGAACGCCAAGCCCGTAGGTGGCACCGGCCCCATGATCCAGTTGGATAAGGAAGTGCATGACTATGGCACGATCGCCCATGGGGGTGATGGCGTCTGCGAGTTCGTGGTCACGAACATCGGAGACCAGCCCTTGATCCTCACCAATTGCAAAGGTTCCTGCGGATGCACAGTTCCAAAGTGCGACACAGAACCGATCAAGCCCGGCGGCAAGACCACGATCTCGGTGCGTTACGACACCACGCGCCCCGGCCCGATCAACAAGAGCGTAACGGTGAGCAGCAATGCCACGAACGCACCGGAGAAGATCCTGCGCATCAAAGGCACCGTGGATGCCGCTCCGGCGACACCTGCTGATGGATCGGCGCCGCCACCGGCCCCGAGCAAGTAATAGCGTTACAATTCCAAAGAAGAACCCCTTCGCGATGCGAAGGGGTTCTTCGCTTAAAGCGAGGTCATGCGGAATGGCGAACTTCGTCGCGACAAAACAACGGACCATGCCATCGATCTCCGCCAAAGGGCGCCAGATGCCGCCTTCGCCGATCCGCAAGCTCGTACCGTATGCCGAGGCGGCCAAAAAGAGAGGCATCCATGTGATCCACCTGAACATCGGCCAACCGGATATCGCCACGCCGGAAGTGGCGCTCGAGGCGATGCACCATCTGGACCGAACCGTGATCGAGTACAGCCATTCCGCCGGCTTCGAGAGCTACCGGAAAGGACTGGCGGAATACTACGGGCAGCACGGGATCAAGGTGACCCACGAGGAGATCATCGTGACCAATGGCGGTAGTGAGGCGTTGCTCTTCGGTATGCTGGCCTGCTTCGAACCCGGTGACGAAGTGATCATCCCCGAACCCTATTATGCGAACTACAACAGCTTCGCCGTTGCGGCCGGTGTGAAAGTGGTCCCGGTGCGCAGTACCATCCTCGATGGCTTCGCCCTTCCGCCCATCAGTGCCTTCGAGGCGTTGATCACCCCCCGAACCAAGGGCATCCTCATTTGCAACCCGGGCAATCCCACCGGTTACCTGTACAGCCGCAGTGAGCTGGAGACCCTTCGCGACATCGTAAAAGCACACGATCTGTACCTCTTCGCAGACGAGGTATACCGCGAGTTCTGTTACGACGGCGCGCACCACGTAAGTGCGATGACCCTGGCTGGCATCGAACAGAACGTTGTACTGGTGGACAGTGTGAGCAAGCGCTACAGCATGTGTGGCGCGCGCGTTGGAGCCTTCATCACACACAACAAGGAACTATACGCCGCTGTGCTCCGGTTCGCGCAAGCGCGATTGAGCCCACCGACATTCGGCCAGATCGCATCGGAGGCCGCCTTGAAGACCCCGCAGAGCTACTTCGACAAGGTGCTCGCGGAATACCAACAGCGCAGGAATATCCTGGTCGATGGGTTGAACACGATCGACGGTGTCACCTGTCCAAAACCCAAGGGTGCGTTCTATTGCGTGGCCGAACTACCGATCGACGATTCGGACGCGTTCTGCCAGTGGTTGCTTGAATCGTTCGACCACCATGGACAGACAGTGATGCTAGCCCCTGCGACCGGATTCTACGCCGAACCCTCGACCGGCAAACGACAGGTGCGCCTGGCCTATGTCCTTGATCAGGACCAGCTCCGATCAGCGGTGGACTGTTTGCGCGCGGCGCTCGGACGGTACCCCGGTTCGGTGAAGATGGGATCGCACGTTGGGGCCGGGGTCCGGTAACGACTTCCGCGTTGAGCGCGCGTGGTATGGCGCGGTCCATCATCCGACGCGCCTTCGTCCGGTCTGGATCTTCCCCAAGTGTTGAAGCAACTTGCGAGCCTGTGGAAGGTGTCCTGTTCATAACGCGTGACTCTCCCTAAGCGGCAACGGAATAGCGTGTTCCTTATATTGGGAACGCGTTGAGGGAGGAGTTCTTGTTTCGATCATCGATGCACGACACCATGAGCCGAACCATACTCACACTTGCCCTAGCGCTCACGACCGCGCTCGCCTTCGGGCAGGCACCGCGCACATTCCTTGTTCGATCCGCATCCCCCTTGGATGTTTGGAGGCAGAAGATGGTCTTCCACGTTGTCCTGAACGAGGAACCTTTTGCCATGGTATCCTTCGATACGGAACAATTCAAGATCCGCACAAGCGCCCAGATCAGCGGCCAGGCATTGGTGCAAGCCTTGAACAACGCTGACATCGGGTCCTTTGAACTGATCATCGATCCGGAGCAACGAATGAACCGCGGTACGGATGCTGCGCTCCCTGCGCAAACGAATACCGGCGACCCGCTCCAGGATGCGATCAACTATGGTGCGGCGAAGTCGGCGTGGATCTCGACGCATCCGGATGCGTATCGCGCAATGATCGATGGTACGACGGACCCGGTGATGGCCGAACCGATACCCACACCTGAATAAGCACATCATGCCACGTTCAACAGGCGGGTTTCTTCGCGCGTTCTCGATGGGGGTCGCTACCATATGCGTTCCATTCCTTACGCGTGGCCAGTGCGGGAACAACAACGTGGCCATTGCTGGCGGGTCCATATCACCTTCGTGTCCCGGCACCACCAACGTGCCTTGCGTGCAGGGTGGACAGTACGCCTTGGTCAATGTGGTAGCTGGTAGTACTTACACCTTCAGTAGTTGCGGAGCGACCTGGGACACGAACATGACGCTTTTCAACAATGCGGGTGGTGCGGCGATCGCGTACAACGACGACGCGGCAGCCGGTCCGTGCAATGGTTCGTTGCAGAGCTATGTATCATGGACGGCCACTTTTACTGGACAACTGCGCGTACTTCTCGACCAGTACGTTTCCATTTTCACCCCCTGCGGCTCCAATACCACATGCGCACCCTTGGCCATCACCTGCACCCCCCCACCCAGCGGTGACTGCCTCTACACACTCAACTTGAACGATAGTTTCGGTGATGGTTGGGGCACATCGTACGTGAGCGTGAGCATCAACGGCGCTCCGGCACAGAACTACACGGTAACGGGAACCACGTTCCAAGTCACACTTGGTGTGAACATCGGGGACCAGGTCGTGCTGAGCTACAACAACTCAGGTACTTACCAAGGTGAGAACAGCTATTCGTTGACCCTCGGAGGTGGAGCGCTTTACAATTCCGGGTCACCTCCTGCTGCCGGTATCTCGTTCACCAACACGGTTTCCTGCCAGGCCCCTCCATCTCCTCCTGAGGATTGTGTCGGCAGCATCACCATTTGCAACAACCAGAGCTTCAATAACAACACGAACAACACCGGCAATGTGGCCGACCTTACCCTCACCTCCGCCGGTTGTCTGGGAGCGTTGGAGCGTCAGGGTACCTGGTACAATTTCACTCCCAGTGCGGGCGGCACCGTCGCCTTCAACATCAACCCGGCGGATCCTGCGGACGACTACGACTTCGCGATCTGGGGTCCGTTCCCACCGGGCAGTACGCCCACATCGATCTGTCCGCCCTTGGGAGCGCCGCTCCGCTGTTCGTTCGCCGCGCCTCCCGGCCAGACCGGCTTGAATTACACCGCAACGGACTTTAGCGAGAGTCCGCTCGGTGACAAATGGGTACAGTACATCAACGTGACTGTGGGGCAGGTCTATCTGCTCTACATCAGCAACTATTCGCAAAGCGGCCTTGCCTTCTCCTTGGGGTGGGATCTTGGTAGCGGGGCCTCCCTGGATTGCACCGTGCTCCCGATCGATGTGTTGTCCCTTCAGGCTAAAGTGAATAACGGACGTGTGGACGTGACCTGGACCGCGGCGAACGAGGTTCAGACAGATCACTACCAGGTGGAACGCTCTGCCGATGGCCTGGCCTACCATACGTTGGGTCATCTGAATTCCCTGGGCAACACGACTTCCCCAACGGACTATCACTTTGTGGACGAATTCCCAGAAACCGGGATCAACTACTACAGGCTCCTGCAGGTGGATCATACGGGCCAGACCGTAGCCACCGCACCAGTGGCTTTACTATTTGGCTCGAACGCGGCAACACCGGTGTTGGTCCCCAACCCGGTCGGCGAGTCCGGTGTTGTCTTCCTTGACTGGGCCGCCGATGGAACCTGCGTTGTGACCATTTCGGACGCCCGTGGACGTGAAGTGCATAGCTCCACTCGCCCATTGGCCGCTGGCGCGCAGCAATTCCGTTTGGATCTGCCTGACCTCGATCAGGGGGCCTACTTGCTGCGGCTGCTCACCACGGATGGTTGCCCTCAAGGCCAGACGAGGTTCGTGAAGCTTCGGTGAACAAAACGAGTTGGATGATCGTTCGCGAGATGCGGCAACCATTTTAGCCGACACCCGTCTAAGCCCCAAGGGGCTTCGATAGATCGTATTCCAGCACGTTGGGAGTCAAGGACTTGAGCATTGTCGTGATCCGATCGTTGAAGTTGCCCCGTATATTTACTCGCACTAAAGAACCAGGTCATATGCTGCTCCGTACGCTGCTCTTTTCAACCGTGATCATCACGGGCGCTTCGCTCAAGGCACAAACTCCGGTATTCCACTACTTCCAAGCGGAAGTCGCTGCGGATCCCTCGCAGTACAAACACCTGATCGAAGAGGTGCAGAACGTGGACCCAACGGCAACGGTGGGCCACTCCGATGATTGGACCATCATACAAGTGACGAGCACGAGCGGGCTGATCGAGTCGGCCTATCGTAGCGCGATCGGCGCAGCGGGCATCACCCTTCGCGCGGGTGTACCCGATCTCACGGCCTTGGGGCTCAACACCCCGGTAGACCCCAACAGCCCGCCCGTTTTCACCGTTACCGATGACCCGGCCGTGGACCTTACCCGTTACCAGACCGCCGTGGACCAGTGGAACCTCGCCCACCCGGAGCAACTCATGGATCGCGCGCCACTCCATCAGAACCGATAAGTGAACACGGTAATGATCATGAAAAAACTCTACACATACACGACCGCGCTCTTGATCGGTGGCGCTTTCGGGTTGGGCGATCTACGCGCCCAGACCTGTATTGGTGCATATCCCGCTGCTGGTGAGGTCGCTCTTGCTGCCGGTGCCTGGCTGCCAGCGGTCCCACCGGCAACCCCATGGGGCAATAATGCTCCGCCTACTGCGGCCGGTGCTGGTAATGTCAATTGCGGCTACTCCGGGATCTTGACCGTTCCGGCATGTGCGAATAATTACGCCACGATCTTCATGTGTGTGGGTAACAGTTACACGGTCTCGTTGTGCAGCGGTGCCTCATGGAACTCATCCCTGAGCCTGACTAACACAGCAGGAGCGGTGGTTGCTCCAGCCACCTTCGACAACGACGGGTGTGGCACACCTGGTGGCCTTTCGACGTTCAGCTTCATTCCGACGATCGCGGCCAACTACCGGATCCGTATCCGCACCAACCCCTGTACCATAGCGGCTGGCAGTTGCGGAACGATGCAGATCTCCATCAATCCCGTACCTCCGCCACCGGCGAACGACAGCCCGTGTGGAGCGATATCGTTGAACCCGGTAACCGCCACCTGTACCCCGTTCGCCACTACGGCATCGTTCGCCACCCAATCCAACCCGCCGATCGCGCCGCTGTGTGGTGCGTTCTCCGGGATCGACGTGTGGTACACCGCCACGGTACCGCCTTCGGGCAATCTTTCGATCCAGGTAGATCACGTGAGCGCGACCAACCTGGCCATGGCAGCCTACACAGCTGCCGCTTGCGGCGGACCTTTCACCTTGTTGAGCTGCAATGCTGATCTGGCGAACCCGACCTTACTTAATCCCTTCCTCATATACAGCGCGCTTGCTCCGGGTGCGACGGTGTACATCCGCGTATGGCCTGAAGGCAACTACACCACGAACGGCGCCTTCGAGATCTGCGCTTACGAGCCGATCCCGCCGGTGAATGACAACCCATGTGGGTCCATTCTGCTCTCTGTGGGTTCGCCTTGCGCCCCCACCGCGTTCACCACCGAAAGTGCCACACCCCTCGCCGCGACCATGATTACCGCACCGGCCCTGCCCACTTGCGGAATCCCGCTCACGGGCGGCGATGTCTGGTTCCGCTTTGTGGCGCCCGCTACCGGTTCGGTTACCATCAGCGCCTTGCCCGGCTCGCTGACGAACATGGCCATGGCTGTCTATTTCCTGACGGCTGGAACCATTTGTGGTCCCGGTACGCTTACCCAGTTACTCTGCGATGACAACAGCGGGGTCGGTGGCACGATGCCGCGCATCGTACAAGGTGGTCTGACGCCCACCAACACCTACTACATCCGCATGTGGAACCAGAGCACCAGTTTCGGTACCGCGAGCATCTGTGTGATCCCCAACACACCGCCTGCCAACGATAACCCGTGCAACGCTCTCGCGATCTCCGCTACATCCCTGAACGTGAACGCAGGCTGCTTGTTCAGCGGTTTCACAACGGAGTATGCCACGATCACCCCTGTGAACGGTGGTGGACTGGGTTGGATCAATGCACCGGCTCCCGGTTGCGGTGGTGCGGCCAATAGCGATGTCTGGTTCACCGCGGTGGTGCCTGCCAACGGCGTGCTCCAGTTCGATACGGACGATGGCTCCCTGTCCAACGTGGCCATGGCCGTTTATACCGCTACGGGCACATGTGGCGGTAACAACCTGACTCTGACGCAGGCCGGGTGTGCGACCGCAGGAAGTCCTAACGGACCCAACATGCCCTACCTCTCCGTTGCTGCTCTGCCAGCCGGACAAACGGTTTATGTGCGGTTGTGGCGCGAGACGGTCCTTGTGGATGGCACCTTCCAACTGTGCGCGCGCACTACGGCGTCCCCAACCGGCGGATGCGACTACGTGCTGCGCATGACCGACAGCGGTGGCGATGGCTGGAACGGCAGCACCGTTCAGGTATGCATCGACCCCCCCGGCGCCCCGCCTCCTGTCTGCACCAATTACACGATCGTGGGTGCCTTGGGCAACATCACCATCAGCGCCGATGTGGGTTCCTTGATCACCTTCAACTATAGTGCTGTCGGTGGATTCCAGAACCAGATCGCCTATCAAGTGACAACGCCTGTAGGCGGGGTGCTTTATAGCAGCCCTTCACCACCCACCACCGGGATCGCTTACGGGTTCACCGTGGACGCCCTTTGCAACGTACCTGCCGCGCCCATCTCGGATTGCGTTGGTGCATTGCAAGTGTGCAACACCCAGATCATTAGCGGTTCCCCCGTACCAGGCTTTGGTTCAACACAGGATCTCAGCGCAGGCAATCGCGGTTGCCTTGCTGGCAATGAGATCAGGGGTGTGTGGGTCAGTTTCACCGCATCGATATCGGGCACCATCGCGTTCACCATAGCTGTGGCCGGTGGTACGGACTATGACTTCGCCGTGTGGGGTCCATTCTCCGGCCCTCCTACGTGCCCGCCTCCCGGCCCACCCTTGCGCTGCTCCTGGTCCGGTGCCACGGGCAATACGGGCTTGAACTACACCAGTGTTGACCTGACCGAAGGTGCAGGCGGTGATAAATGGGTGCGCTGGATCGATGCGCTTGCGGGTCAGAGTTTCATGCTTTACGTGGACAACTGGTCGAATAACGGGGTTGCGTTCACCCTCAGTTGGCAGGTTGCCCCTACGAACATGCTCGACTGCACGCTTCCGGTGGAATTGCTCTCGCTCGCAGCGGAAGCCAAACCGCGGCAGGTGGATCTGCGTTGGTCTACGGGCAGCGAGCAGAACAGCGCCTACTTCCAGGTAGAGCGCGCTGCTGACGGTGCGCACTTCGAGCCCTTGGGCCGGGTACAGGCCGCCGGTTCCTCACAGTCCATCAGGGAGTACACCTATGTGGACGCAGCACCTTTGAAGGGCGTGAACTACTACCGCCTGCAACAGGTGGACATGGACGGCAAATTGGACTACTCCAACACGGTAAGCGCTACCTATACCTGGTCCAATGTCGCCTTGAACGTGTATCCCAATCCGGCGGGTGAAAGCCTCTGGGCCGCGTTCGAGATGCCCACTGAGGGGGCCGTGCGTTGGCGGATCATGGACATGAGCGGCCGCCTCGTAGCAGGAGGACCTGCTGTGGTGGCGAGCGGAATGAACCAGGTGGAGATACCTCTGGCACGCGTGGAGGTCGGCAGTTATATGCTTGAATTGATCGACGGCGCAGGTGTATCACTGAGCAATGCACGTTTTGTGAAACAATGACCTGAGCAGCCCACGACTGAAAGGATCGTGAACGGGGATCGTAGCGGTAGACACCGCGTCGATCCCCGTTCGTTTTCCACGAAGAACAGACCACCCTTCCTGTTGCAAGCACCAGCGCAATGACCTTCACCCGACCAACCGCTTGCGGACTTCTTCTCGTTGCTGCATTGCAACTATGCGCTCTGCGTTCGGTAGCGCAGACCTGCACCGGGACCTATCCTGCGGCAGGTGAAGCGGCGCTGGACGCGAGCGCGTGGCTCCTTCCATCGCCAGCGCCTACCCCGTGGGGTGGCAACGCACCACCGACCGCAGCGGGTATTGGCGGTATCAACTGCGGCTATACCGGCGTGGTGAGCGTGCCTGCCTGCGCGAACAACTATGCGACCATCTACATGTGCGTGGGTAATGTCTATACCATCTCCCTGTGTGCTGGTGATCTCTGGGACTCCTCATTGAGCCTGACCACGACAATGGGTGCTGATGTGAGCCCCGCGACTTTTGACAATGACGGCTGCGGGGTCGTTGGCGGGCTTTCAACCCTGTCATTCGCGCCCACCATTTCGGCCAACTATCGCATCCGGATCCGTACGAATCCCTGCGCGGTGGACTCGGCGAGCTGCGGCCTGTTGCAGATCTCCATCAGTCCCATACCGCTGCCTCCAGCGAACAATGAACTTTGTACAGCACAACCAATCGATGTGAACGCCACGTGCGAACCGACCGAAGCAACAACGTTGTGGGCGACCCAGTCGGTGGGCGTCCCCACGCCTTCGGATTGCCCCAGTTCGGGGGCCTTCGCCGGATCGGATGTATGGTTCACTGCCGTGGTTCCGCTGAGCGGTAACATGGCAGTGGAAACAAGTTTGGTGACGGCCACGAACATCGCCATGGCCGCCTATCTGGGTGGGGGCTGCGAAGGGCCTTTGACCCAACTTGCGTGCAATGCCGACGCGGGCGTGCCTGCGCTGCCGAACCCATACCTCCTACTAACCGGCCAGGTACCCGGCGATACGGTTTGGATCAGGGTGTGGCCGGAAGGCGGATCCGCGAACAGCGGAACATTCACCATTTGCGCCTATGATGTGATCAGCACTGCGGTAGGTAACGCAATGGATGGAACTGCCCTTCGTGCATGGCCGAACCCTGTTGGTGATCACCTCTTCGTAAAGCTCGGCGCGATCTGTGGCGCGACCACGAGTTGGCGTATGGTAGGATCTTCCGGACGCCTGGTGGGCGAGGGCCTTTGGCGTGGAGCGCCGGTTGATAACCAACAGGTCGTCCCCACTGCACAGCTAGGTCCCGGATGCTATATCTTGCAGATCTGTTGCGATCCGGATGCTCCATTGGTCATCGTACCGTTCGTAAAACTGTGATGTGAGCCGTGTACAGTTCCTCACGCTCAGCCCGAAATAAATGCCCAGCGCACCAGCCATGAAACAGTTCAACGCGAGCGCAAACTTACTACTGGTCGTTGCATTGACACTGGCTGGTCCTCTACGCTCCCAAACCTTACCGTGCATCTCACCGGCCGTGCCAGGGAACGCGGCCACCGATCGCACCCCTGATATTAACTGGACGCCTGCGACCGTTCCGGTGCTGGTGCCCCCGTACACTTTTAACTATCCACCGTTCACCGCGGGTGGCTCTCCGGCCGGTTGCTCTGTGTGCCCTGCATTGTTCAGCACGCCGATCTGCGCGGGAAAATTCGCGCGGATCGCCATGTGCGTCGGTAATGTGTACACGATCTCCATGTGCGGATCGCCGACCTTGTGGAATTCCACACTGAGCATCACCACGAACGTTTTCACCGCTCCCTCCGGCTTCTTCACCTCGGACAATGATGGATGTGGGACCGCAGGAGGGCACGCCTCGGTGACCTTCGTACCGGCGATCACCGCGCTTTATTACATACGGGTGTTCAGCCAGGCGGCGAACCCCTGCGTGGCCAATGCTGGGCTTTGCGGAACACTCAACATCACGTGTTCGCCAACCCCGCCACCACCTGTCAATGACAACCCTTGCGGGGCTGTGGCGCTTCCGGTTAATGCTGCGTGCGTGCCCACTGCCAGTTCAACGTCCTGGGCGACGGGCACCGCCGGTATTCCAGCACCCGGATGCGGTGCGTATGGCGGTGGCGACGTTTGGTACAGCGCTGTGGTCCCTGCAAGTGGTGCATTGGCCATTCAGACTACGCATGTGAGCGCTGCGGATCTGGCCATGGCGATCTACACAGCACCGTTATGCAGTTCACCGCTGGCCAGTTGGGCGTTGGTCGCCGGTCCCCAGTGCAATGCCGATATCGCCCCGGGGGTTCCAACCCCGTACCTGTCCTTTAATCTCCCCGCGCTGGCCGGGGAGACCGTGTGGATCAGGGTATGGCCACAGAGCGGCGCTGCCTTCGGCGGCAGCTTCCAGATCTGCGCGGTGGAACCAGTGCCACCGCCGAACGACAATCCATGCGCGGCGACACCAGTTCCGGTCACCGCTTCGTGCACAACCGTGTCCAGCACGAACGAGAACGCCACAGCGACCGGTGGTATTCCGATACCATCGTGCGGTGGCGCCGGACCGTACCGCGATGTCTGGTTCACGGTCACCGTGCCGGCGGTGCCCGTTGGTGCTGGGGTGGTGATCAGCACCGGAAGCGTTGTGCTGAACGATGCTGCCATGGCCGTGTACACCACCAGTGTTGATTGCAACGGGGTCTTCGCGCTAGTGACCGGAGCCTGTTCCGATCCCGCGGCGGCGTTCGCGATGCCTTCACTGACGGTGAACCAGAACGGTACCACCATTGTCGCCGGTACGGTGCTGTATGTGCGTGTATGGAACAAAACCACGGTGTTCGGCAACTTCACCATTTGCGCCACACCGACGACTCCTCCGCCCAACAACGAACCCTGTGGCGCGATCGCGGTACCCGTGCAGTTCGGCTGTCTCTTCACCCCGTTCACCAACGTGAATGCGAGTAATACGCCGCTTGCCCTCGGTGGGCAACACGC
>Ga0105046_10002468_pt1 | contig 29186 bp, 26 predicted proteins | sample MAT03_FD_78385 | JGI IMG/M metagenome (GOLD analysis project Ga0105046, IMG submission 78385) | Freshwater microbial communities from Lake Fryxell liftoff mats and glacier meltwater in Antarctica - MAT-03 (megahit assembly) | ecosystem: Environmental > Aquatic > Freshwater > Ice > Liftoff... | reverse complement strand
CGTGAACGTCACACTCGACACAGTCGACGACGTCGGCTTCACACCGGTGCACTCGGTGAACGTGGAAACCCAACCGTCCTTCACCGTCTCGCTCAGCGTGTAGGTCCCACCAGGAGTCAAACCCTTCGGGCCCCAGGTGAACGAACCAGCGCCGTCACTGGTTGTCACCGGCTGCACCGTCCCGCCAGCACCGGTGAGGGTGAAGTCGAACGACCCGTCCCCGCCAACAGCGGTCTTCTCGACCGAGATCGAGGGCCGCTTCGTATTCGTGAAACCACACGAGATCACCGCACCCGGGGCCGCCGTGAACGTCACACTCGACACAGTCGACGACGTCGGCTTCACACCGGTGCACTCGGTGAACGTGGAAACCCAACCGTCCTTCAGCGTCTCGCTCAGCGTGTATGTCCCACCAGGAGTCAAACCCTTGGGGCCCCAGGTGAACGAACCGGAACCATCTTCGGTCTCCACCGGAACCGTCGAACCACCATCACCGGTCAGGGTGAAGTCGAACGACCCATCACCACCAACAGACGTCTTCTCGACCGAGATCGACGACCGCTTGGTGTTGGTCAGCGAGCAGACGATGACCGCGTTGGCGGGCGCAACGAACTGCACCCCTCCGACGATCTTGGTCGTCGGGACATCCGCGTCGCCGTTCTTGCAGGTCAGATTCCCTGCCGCGAAGGACGGTGCGTCACCGGCGGTGCCGGACTCCGTGAGCGTGTAGGTGCCACCAGGGGTCAGGTTCGTCCACGGCGTTGTCGATCCGGTGCCTCCCGTGGTGGTCACCGATTCGGTACCGCCCCCGACAGCAGGGGCAACGGGCGAGAGCGTGAATTCGAATTTCCCATCACTGCCCTCCGGCGATGTCGTCTTCTGCACCTGCACGCTCGGGTTCACCAGATCGATGCCGACCTTGCGCGGCTCGGCTGCGAGCAGCCAGCCCGACCCACCGGTGGGCTCGCCGGTGAACGCAAAGCTGTTCCAGGCGATCGAGCCGACACCCGGCGAGACCGGTGGTGCCTTCATCTTCCAGTGAAGGGTGAACGAACCGGCCGGCGGAATCGGTGCGCCCTCGACGGTTCGCACGTCGATCGCAATCGCCTTGGTGGCGGCCCCGAGGTCGGTGGTCGACCAGTCGTTGCACCAGATCCCGCCGTTGTTGGACAGCGCGGTGGTGCACGGCGTGTAGGTGCTTGCGTAATACAGCGTGTACGTGGCACTTGCGGGCAGGCCGCTCACCGTCGCCGGGCTGATGAAGGTCGGCGTCCACTGCGTTTCTCGCTGCTGACCGGTCAGGAGCACTCCCGTGTCCCCGACGTGCGGCAGCACATCGATGGCCCGCGCCTTGCCGATCGGCACGTTCCCGGAGTTGGTGATCTGCAGCCGGTAGTCGAAGCTTCCATCGACATGGGTGTGCGCGATGCAGGGGTAGTACGTGAAGCCGCCCACGTCCGGGCAGGCGCCACCCGGGTTGGGGATATTGGTGAAGGGGATGTTGTCGCCCTTGATCTTCTTGATCGAGGCCATGCTCTCGGCCTTGATGATCTTGACCGCGGTCGAGTCGGCGCAGTAGGTCGCGTTGCCGTCGACAAAGCTGTTCGGTTCGGGGCTGCACTGCACCGCCCCGTTGGCGGTGACGTCGTAGGTGATGCCGTAGGTGTTGGTCACCACCGTGCCTGCCGCCAGGCCAGGCTGAGTGGTCAGCACGATGCGGATGTAGGCGGTCTGCCCGGGCGCCAGAGAGTCACCAGGCGCGAAGGCGAACTTCACCTGACCGGGCACTGACGTATCGACCGTGAGCCCGGTGCCTGTCAGCGACGACCCGTTCGCCACGAACTGGTAGCTGCCCCCCGGATAGGGCAGGGTGGCGTTGTAGCCGAGCAGCGTCGGGTCGAACTTGTCCAGTACGACCGGGGCGAGCAGATTACGATCCCCGGTGTTCTTGATCTGCAACTGGTAGATGAGGGACTGATTCGGGTTCACATCGGTCGATGAACCTGACGGGTACAGCGTCTTGTCCGGGGCAACCTTGACCGTGCCGGAGGTGATCGTGTACTTCGCATCGGCAACAGCCGGAGTGCTCGGCTGTCCGTTGACCACCACGACGGCGTTGGACTGGTTGGCCACCACGAGACTGCCGGCCGGGGGGACATTGATCGGTGCGTCGGTGCTCCGCAAGGTGGAACGCAGTTTCACGTCGATCCGGACATTGCCGGTCTTGGTGTCGTCGGTGACCACCGGCAGCTTGGAGCCGGTGGAGTTGCTGAACGTTGCGCGCACGCCGACGATGTCGGCAAGCGCGACCCCGTTGATGACAGGCCCGGAGGGCAGCGTTGCTGCCGGGGTCCCGTTGTGCCATGTGCCGTCACCGGTGAGCACGTCGATCTGCACACGGTCGGCGCCTTGCGGAAGGACCAGGCCGGAGAAGCCGGTGACGTTGAAGGCGTCGAAGGCATTGGTAGCCAACGCGACAGGCATCACGACGGTCGCCGGATCCTGCAGGACCATCGAGTCGACGGGCACATTGCCAGAGTTCCGGCCCTTGATCGTGATGCTGCTGGAGGGAAGGTTATCTTTGACTCCGGACGCCGGAATCCAGGTCTTGCCAGCGGACACGCCGGGCGACTGCGCCTGCGGGGTGAAGTTGGCACAGGGATTGCCGGTGAAGGTGAAAGCTCCCGTGGTGGCGCTGGTGTCGAAGCAGTTGTTGATGAGCGTCGCTCCAACCGCCGTCTCGGTGCCCCGCACCAGGGCACGCAGCACGAGCTTCAGCCCTACCGACATGGCAGAACTGTTGGCCGGAATCGTGTTCCCGACCGTCGCGGTGTAGGTCAGGCGAACCGCGGTGACATCCGCCGCGTTGGCCGGGGTGACGATCGCCCCGCCATTGGCAACACCGGAGGCAACCGTCGTCCAGTTGGTTCCGGCGTCGGTGGAAACCTCGACCATCAGCCGCACGTTGGCCGGCATGGTGGCCGTGGTGAAGCCGGTCAGGTCGAAACTGTCGAACGGCGACGTGGCGCCGTCGGGATCGGTGACGACGATGGAGTCGATACCGACATTGCTGAGGTTCTTGACGGTCAGCGTGGCCGTGGTGGTCGCGGCCGGGTCCATGCCCAGGGTGCCAGTGGCTGGGCTGAAACTCTTCGACCGCTCGACGACGCGGGTCTGGGGTGTGATCGTGATGTTGTCGCAGACGATGGTGGTCACGGGGCTGATCAACAGACCGTCGTAGGTCCCCTGCATGCAGTTCTTGACGCTGCCCGCTGCCGCGGCGTCCTTGAGCTTGGCGTTGAACACCGCCTGCACCGTTGTGCCGGGGCCGAAACTTCCAATCCAGGTGTACCGCACGCCAAAGACGTCAGCGTTCGTGACGCCGAGCGGCAGGCTCGGGGTCACGTTGCCGGTGCCCAAGTAGATACCGACTGTCGCCCAGTTGATGAGGCCGGCGGTGAGGTATTCGACCGTCAGCGACGTGGTGCCGCTGGGCCGAGTGGTCGTGTCGAACCCGTTGAAGGTGAACTTTTCGAAGAACGTGCCGACGGGAGCAGAACCGTAGCCGTCCTTGTCCTCGATCACGACGGTGTCGATGGGAGTGTTGGAGTCGTTGCGCCCTTTGAGCGTCACATTGGTGGTGGCGCCGGTGTTCTGGACCACCGACGACGCAGCGATGTCCTTGCTGGCGCCGGTGCCGGCGCCGGGGCTGATCGCGTTGATGGTGAACGTTTTGCACGTGGTGGAGTCGGTGGCGCCGCTCGAGCTGACTGTAACGCAGTTCTTTACCGAGCCCGAGTCGATGGATGCGCCGCCGCTGCGCTGTGTGTCGCGCAACTGCAGCGTGTGGGTGGCGCTGAAGTCGCCGTTCACCGGCATAAGGCCACTGGCCAGGGCATACTTGACGCCCTGCACCTGAGCCGCCGAGACGCCAACTGGCAGGCTCGGGATTTGAGTGGTGGAGTAGTTGACGGGCGAGGCGACCCAGCTGGTGCCGTCGAAGACGCTCACCGTCCACGTCGTTCCGGCGGGCGCGGTGATCGGGCCGAAGCTCGTGAAGTTGAAGCTGTTGAACGTGGCGTCCGAGCCGGTACCGGGGTCAACGATGACGAAGTTGGAGACCGGCACATTGGAGGTGTTCTTCCCCCCGAGCGTGACGGTGGTCGTTGCGTCGGTCTGCGCTGTTGCCGAGGCCGGTGAGAAGGACTTCGATGAGGTCACCGACTGCGAGACCGCCGTCACGGTGAATTTCACACAGGCACCGTCTTGGGAGGCGCCGCCGCCGAAGTCTGTGGTCAGCGAAGCCGACGCGCAATTGACCTTGAGCAGCTCCCCGGTCACGGAGGAATCCTTCAGCGTGGTGACGAACGAGTTGGAGATGGTGACATCTCGATTGATGGTGCCGGTGTAGATGTAGCGGACCCCCTGAACGGTGGCCGCGTCGATGACTCCCAGGCTGGGGGTGACTCCGTTGGCCAGGTCATCGCCAACAGCTGTCCACCCGCCAGGGACGAGAAGAACCTCGACATCTGCCGTCACACCGCTGGGCAGCGTCAGGGGCTTGAAGTTCTTGAACGTGAACGTGGCGAATGGAGTCGCCGTGCTGGTGGGGTCAGGGTCGGTGACGGTCATGCTGTTGGCCGGCAGGTTTCCGCTGTTCTTGCCAGCCACAGTCATCGTGACGTCGGCGCCGCTGTTCTGCTGGGCCGTGGCGGGGCTGATGGTCTTGATCGCCACGATGCCCGGCGACTTGGCGATCACCGTGTAGTCGGCGGTGTCAGTGTCGGTCTGGTTGGGGGCGGCGGCCGGGTAGGTGGCCGTGACTGCGGCCTGGTTGTGCACCGTTCCGGGCAAAACAGCGTCGCCGGAGGAGCGGAGCGTGTTGCGCAATTGCACGCTGGCCCGAATGCCCAGCGTGGTGCCGGCCGCGATCGGCTGAGCGTCGGTGCGCGTGTAGACGATCTGGATTCCGGTGACGTCGGCCGCGTTGATGCCGGAGGTGCCGGGAAGGGTGACCGACTGGAGATTGGTGTACGTGCCCACGGTCTGGAAGCCGAGGGTCGACGACTTGACCTGGATCAGCGCCTGGACCCCGGTAGGCAGGGACAGCGGATTGACGAAGCCGGTGAGGTTGAACGAGTCGAACGGATTGTTGTTGATGGCGAGATTCGGGTCGGGGTCGACAACGGTCACGCTGCTTGCTGGCTGGTTTCCGGCGATGGTGGCGGACAGGTCGAGGGTGCTGGTCGGACCGGTGCCCTGGACGCCAGAGGCTGCGGTATCTCCGGTGTGGGGCGATCTGTACTTCTTGTTGAGGGTTACCCCGTAGGTCGGGGTTGTCAGGGACTCGGCGGCGGCACAGGACTGGCCGCCTGCGGCACCGTCGGCGGCAATCTCCGCGCAGTTGTTTGCAGTTGTTCCGTCGACGGTGCCAGCCGGGAACGTCGCCGTGACCAGCAATTGACCGTTGTGCCCGGCGATCAGCCCGAGGGTGCCATCAGCATCGACGAGAGAGATGAACACGACCTTCAGCAGCCGAGTCGAGGGGTCGTAGGTGATCGTCGACGGGTCGCCAGTCGACGTGTTGGTGACGAAGGATAGTTCCGCCGGGATGATGTCCGTCAGCGTGGCGTTGGGGCACGCCGTTGTCAGCGAGGAGCAGGCGTACTGGATCCTGTACTGGAATTGCTGACCTGGAGTGAATGGCCCAGGCGTGACCAGCGTCTTGGTGACGGTGATCACCGGCGGGTTCCCGGTGGCGCCCTGGGGGCTGGCGGCCAACTGGATCTTGGCCTGCGTGGGCGGCGTGTCGGCTTCGGTGCCTTCGGTGCCTTCGGTGCCGTCGGTGGGCGGCGTTTCGGCTTCGGTGCCGTCGGTGGGCGGCGTTTCGGCTTCGGTGCCGTCAGTCTGCGGGGCAGGGACCTCGACGGGCGCTACCTGCTGGACCGCACCATCATTGTTCTGGCCTTGCTCGCCCTCGGCAAACGTCACAGGCGTCGCAATGAAGGAGAGGCTGATGAAGAGGCTAAGGGCCACCGAACCCCTCGTGCCGCGTCCTGAGGCTCGCTCCCGGCGAGACCTCACACCAGTTCCAAAGAAATTCGACATTGTTTCCCTCCGCGCCTTGTGGAGAGCGAGCAGGACGTCACCCCTTCGGCCGGAGCGACCGAACCGGAATTGTGACGGCATGCCTACTCTCCGTGGTATGTGCCTCTTCCTTATTAGCATAAGCTAGGACCGCCCGAATTGCGAATATTTCTCCGAAATATTTCCTCTAGATTTGGCGCAGATTCAAGCAATGGTAAAGCTTCCCATTCCACTCAACACCTTGGGTGTTTGGCCCCACACTGATAGCGGTCGAACGCACAGTTCGGGGGTCTCAGGACCAAGTCTCGGACTGGCCACATGCCCTGATCCCGACGATGACGGCTGCGCACCGGGCGCCCGACTAATAGCCAAACGTCCACCAAAACCGAGACGGGTTATTCTCAATCACGACATCAACGAGCAGCAGGTCGTCCGATGCGCGCGAGCAGGGTCTTCACGGAGAGTGGCTGCGCTGGCCGGCCGGAACCTGATCAGTCGCCCAAGGTCGCAACGGCGAACTGGTCGGCGGCGTCGCAGGCGCCGGCGGGTGTGGCGTGGGAACACAGGCCGAACGTGATCGCGATCGAGGAGTGACCCACTGGCGCCGAGACGACCTCGACGCCGCCCAGAAGGCGCAAGTGGCGCCGGTATGGCCCGACGTCGTGCGGTCGGGATCCTCAGGACTCCAGCATCGTCGGGAAGTCGGCGGAAGTCCTGTAAGAACTAGCAGCAGGCTCGGCACCGAGACCACCCCGACCTGGCCGTCCGGACAATTGCACCTCGACGGTACCCACGCGTTGTGATGCCTGCGTGCCGCCGATCTGGTTGGCGTCCCTTAACGGTCAACCACACAGTTAGGGTCATACGATGTCGAGGCCGCGCGGCGACGGCACCGCGGAATGGGAACGCAAGAACGGCAACCTCACGCCCGACGAACTCGCCGAAGGGCTCGCCCGCGCTCGCAGCAACCTGCGCCGCACCCCAGCCGCCAAGATCGCATGATGGACGGCGTCACCTACGACACCGGCGCACTCATCGCAGCCGACCGCAACGACCGGCGCATGTGGGCGCTCCAAGCCGGCTTGCTCGCCCTATACACCACCGAACCACTCACCGACGAACAGGCGAAAGCTGCGGCGCGCTGGCAGCACGCGCAGGCCACGACGACATCGTCGACGTGCCCGTCGTCGAAGGCGCCATCCGCCGCCACGACGCCATCATCACCTCCAACCCCACCCACATCCGAACGATCGTCGACGCCACCAGAGCACGACTCACCATCGAGACCGCCTAACGCCGGGCGGGGCGGACTCTCGCGACAACCACTGGTGCCCGAGGTGGGGTTCGAACCCACACTCCCTTTCGGGAAGGGGGGTTTAAGCCCCCCGCGTCTGCCAATTCCGCCACCCGGGCTGGGGCCGCCGGGCAACTGGCCCAATCGGTCTAGGTGCCCCCACGCTACTGGGTGTACGGTCGCACCCATGAGCCAAGAAGTCATCCAACGTCTTACCGCCCTCGTCAACGATTTCGATGCCCGCGTGCAGGCTGCACCGTCCGATAGCTGGGGCAACGCCGCACCGTGCGAAGGGTGGACTGCCGCCGATGTCGTCGGCCACATCACCACCAACATGAACGGTGTCACGGCTGGCCTCTCCGATACGGAACCCGTCACCCCGGACACCGCACAGCCGGTCGCCACGTGGAATTCGGCGCGGTCGGCACTGCTCGAGGCCGTCAGCAGCAACGACCTGGGCAAGAACATCACCGGTCCGTTCGGCCCGATGCCGGCCGAACAGGTCATCGGCCGCTTCGTCACCACCGACCTTCTGGTGCACGCCTGGGACCTCGCCCGTGCCGTTGGCGGCGACGAGCAGCTCAACGCTCAAGCTGTCGCGGGCGCCTATTCCGGCTTGAAGCCGATGGACGCCATGATCCGCCAGCCAGGCTTGTTCGGACCAAAGATCGAGCCCGCCGAGGGCGACGACCTGCAGACCGAATTTCTCAAGTTCCTCGGCCGCGCCGTCTAGGTCGTGTACGCCGCCTCGGCGGCACTCAGATCGAGGCGATGGCGTCGTGCATCGACACCGTCCCACGCCGCATGCCCGCCGCTAACTCGTGGAGTCGCTCGCCGTCATCTCGAAAGCGGGCCACCTCAGGTAGTCGGTCGACAAGGTCGGCGACGATATCCCAAAGGTCGACTTCGGCAGACAACTGGATTGCGCGCCGGAGCGCCTGTGTAGCGGTTGCGTCCATGCCCTGAGCGAGAACAAGTAGCCCCTCGGCAGTCGCAGCGAATGCGGCCAGCACCGTGGTGGCTTCGGTGACGATGCTCTCCAACGCGTTACTCAACCGCCAGGATTGCGGCATGGTGTTCGGCGATGGTCGTCTCGCCGCGGAGGCACGCGGTCCAGACGATCATCACGCGCACGGCAATGCGCTCCGTTTCGTCGGCGACATAGTCACGATCTGCGGACTGGCTCCGAGCGGTCCAGAGGTCGATCGCCGACTCGACGGTCAATGGTGGGCAGCTGATGATCGATTCACCTGGTACACCCAGCGGCTCACGACTCGTTGCCAGAACGCTCAGCGACGGGCAGGCACCGAGTAGTTCGACCACTGCCGACGAGACCGACGACAGCAGATGCTCGCAGTTGTCGAGCACCAGCACTGGTTGGCAGAAGGAGTTCAACCTAGCGACCATCGCGCCGAGAGCCTGATCGAGATCATCGCTGCGCCTGCCAACCGCAGCGAGCAACGTCGGCAGCAAGCCTTGAGGATCCCCGATCGAACCGAGTTCCGCGAACCGTACCGATACGCCCATCAATGCAGTTGCGGCCGCCACCGCTACCGAGGTCTTGCCTGCTCCACCTGGGCCGACAATCGTCACGAGCCGCTCGACACCGACCAGATCCACGATCGAACGAACGAGGTCGTCCCGGCCAACCAGCCGCCGTCCAGTTGGCAAGTGCGACATGCTGATCAGCTCGCTGCTGGCCCCCGCCCAATGCTCGGCCGCCGCGATGCGAATCGCCGCACCTCCCAACGCCGGGTCCTGATTCAGGATCGCCACTTCCAAAGCCGCCAACTCCTCGGAAGGTTCGAGGCCCAGATCGTCTGCAAGCAGGCGTCGCGCGGCTCGAAGGCGCGCGAGCGCATCCACCTGGCGACCTGCCCGATACAGGGCAAGCGCCAACCGCGCCCACGTCGGCTCCCGATACGGATGCTCGGCGACCACCCACCCGAGTTCGCCCAACACATCTGCTGAGCGGCCCAACGCAATGTCGATGTCGGCATAGAGGTCGACCAATGCCAGGTACTCACTCTCCAGCGCGGCCACCCGACCCTTCACGAACGGCGCTTCGCCAATGCCCGCAAGCGGCACACCGCGCCAGAGTTCGCGCGCCTGGCCGAACACTCACGCGTGCCGCCGTGAGGTCGCCTGCGCTGAACAGTGCACGAGCCCGCCGTCGGCTCGGCCGGGGTCACCGTCGAACTCTGGGTTTCGCACCACCGCGATGCCCTGGTTGTGCTGCCAGGGCTCGGCCATCATGTACGGCCCGTTTCCCATCGGTTGCTCGAGGAACGCCGCCGCCTTCTCCTCGGAATCGACGAACTCCTCCGGCACCGGAGCGAACATCGGGTAGGTCAACACCTTGGGCCGTAAAGCGAATGGCTGCTCGGTCACCACGGTCAGGGTGAAGTCGTCCACGGCCGTCACACCCGAGATTGGTTCATCACCAATCGACCCGCTCGGCTCGCCGGAGTTGACCTCGCCCCAACCGGCAATTGGAAGGCCCTGGTAGGCCGATGTAGCGGCCAGGTCTGGATCGGCGACGCGAGCAAACGCAAACACGAAGTCGTCGGCGATGACGGCGCGACCGTCCGAGTATTTGGCGTCGGGACTGAGGTTGAAGGTCCGGGTGACGCCATTCTCGGCAACCGACCAGTCCGTCGCGACGCCTGACTTCAACTCGAGCTCGGGACTCAAGGTCGCCAGATTCCGGAACAGCCGCCGAACAACCTGCCCCCCCCTCTATGTCGTAGATGAGCGCAGGGTCAATCGCGGTTGGCTCAGCCAACCCCACGGAGAACGAGAAAGGCTCTTCAGTGGCCTCCGAAGTTGGCGACGAACCTCCGGAGCCACATTGGTGGAGTCATCGGTGACCGGTGCCTTCTAGTCGGTTCCTGAACTGGCGTTGTCGTCAGCGCAGTAGGCCGCGAGCGCGGCAAACCCGAGCACGAGCGCCGCCGTGACGGCTGATGGTCGTGGAGTTGATGACCTCATTGATTCTCAACCCTAGGTGCATGACTTGCGTGCTCCAATCGTGAAGCTGGTCGCTAGAGGTTCAACGAAGGTTGCCACGGTCTCGCGACACACGCTCAAGAAAGCACAGTGCAGCGTTCGCAGACTCGATACGCCACAGCGCTACCGCATCGCTTGGTTTCGATTCGATGTTGCGCGCAATTGCGTCAGCCAGCTGAGCGATGTGTGCGTGCTGTGCGTCCAGCATTTGGCTGATGTCGATTTCGCAGACGTCACCGAGGATCAGCTTCAGCAGCAGTTCGCTGCGCAGGTCACGAAGGTGGGTGACCGGTGTGGCGAGCCATCTGCGAAGTTGTGCGCGCCCCGTGCGGGTAGCGGCGAGAATCGTGCGATTCCCGCCTGCAATTCCGGGCTCCTCGCCGACCGGCTGGAGGAAGCCACGCACTGCCAACTGGTCGAGCGAGCGGTAGGTCAACGCCCGCGAGAGCGACCACACGCGACCAACGTCGCCGCCCGGCTTCAGGCGCGCTGCGATTGCAAAGCCATGTGTCGGCGCTGGGTAGAGGATGCCAAGGCACGCCCACTCGCCCAGCAGCAATTGATCGTTCGTGCGAGCCACGTTCACCATGGTCGGTCCTCGGGTTCACTCACGCCGGGTACACCTCGATGTCGGTGGCTTTCACGGACGCGTGGACCTCGTCGCCAGGCCGCAGATGCAGCGCATCGAGCGCCGCCACAGTGATCTCAGCCGTGAGCGGAAGTTGGCCGTCGATGCCCACGCGCACCCGGTCCCCGAGGCGATCGACGACGGCGATCGTGCCGGCCCAACTGTTGCGAGCGCTGGAGCCGGCGACCGGTTCGCGTACCAGGGAGATCGACGGTGGGCGAATGACAGCAAACGAAGTACCGGGCAGCGCGTCGGCGATGACGACGTGCGCACCGGCTGCGGTGGTGAGCACGCCATCGGAGACCACTCCGGTGACAAGGTTGACACCGATGAGGTCGGCCACGTAGCGCGACCGTGGGTGCGCCGTCACCTCGGCAAGCGTGCCGACTTGAACGATGCGACCGGCGTCCAGAATCGCGACTCTGTCGGCGAGGGCGTATGCGTCGACAGGATCGTGAGTCACGAGAATGCGCATGCCCTCGAACGTCTCGAGGTGCCGACGCAGGTCGCGACGGACGCTGCTGCGCGTGCCTGCATCGAGTGCGGCCAGCGGTTCATCGAGCAGCAGCAGACGCGGATTGGTGGCAAGAGCACGCGCGAGCGCCGCCCGTTGCGCCTGGCCGCCGGACAAAGAATGCGGACGCTGGTCGGCGTACTCGGAAAGCCCAACTCGCTCGAGCCACTCGCCAGCCACACGACGGGCGTCGGCCTTCGGCGTCTTGCGCGCACGGAGTCCGTAGGCAACGTTCTCCAGCACTGTCATGTTCTCGAACAGCAGGTAGTTCTGAAAGACGAAACCGATCGGTCGGTTCTCGGGTTCCACGAAGGTGTCGGAGGCGGGTTCGTCGACCACCAGATCATCGACGACGATGCGGCCGGCATCGATGGGCGCGAGCCCGCCGAGACAACGCAGCAGCGTGCTCTTGCCAGCACCGTTCGGACCGAGCAATGCCAGCAACTCACCCGGCTCGACCTCAAGATCCGCCTGCAGGTCGAGTGTGCCCAAGTGCGACGAGAACGCAGCCGAGAGCGTCACGCGAGCACCGTCACTGCCGATCGGTCGCTGCGCCCGAACCAGCGATCGCGCAGGCCCACAAGGACGGCAAACGAGATGGCGATCAACAGCAACGCAAGCACGATCGCCTGCTCGGGGTTGGTCTCCAGCGCGAGGTACACGGCCAACGGCATCGTCTGTGTGGTGCCAGGGAAGTTGCCGGCGAACGTGATGGTGGCGCCGAACTCTCCGAGCGCGCGAGCCCACGCGAGCACCGCACCCGCAACGAACGCGGGACGGATTGCTGGCAGTGTCACCCGGCGGAAGGTGTACCAGCGCGACGCACCGAGGGTGCGCGACGCATCTTCAACGCGCTGGTCGAGCTGCCGAAGTGCCGCCTCAACGGTGATGACCAGGAAGGGCATCGCGACAAACGTCTGGGCGACCACCACGCCGGCGGTGGTGAACGGCAGGCGGAAGTCGAACCAGCGGTCGAGGTACTGCCCAACTAGACCGCGTCGGCCGAGCGCGAAGAACAACGCCACACCACCGACCACCGGCGGCAGCACCATCGACAGCGTGCACAACGCCCTCACCACACCCCGACCGGGGAACTCGACGCGAGCGAGTAGCCACGCCAGCGGCACACCGAACACAACTGACAGCAACGTGGCCCACAGGGAACAGATCAACGACAGCCGCAAGGCAGTGAGCGCGTGTTCCTCGGTGAGGTAGGCCCAGGCATTCGACCATGGCGCCCTCCAGAGCAGGCCAACGAGAGGCAGCGCGAAGAACACCACAGCGACGACGGCCAGGGCCAGCACCGGGACGGGCAGACTGACGCGCCTGCCACGGCGCCGGCTTCGGCTCATGGCGCCAGGAAGCCGTACGAGGCCAGAATCTTCTGACCCTGCTCACTGTTGACGAAATCGATGAACGCCTGCGCGCCTTGCGTGTTCGCTGCTTCCTTCGTGACGGCAATCGGGTACTCGGCGACCACGTTGGTGGCGGCCGGAATCTCCACGCCCGCAGCCTTGTCGCCAGCGGCAGTCACATCGGTCCTGTAAACGATGCCGGCATCGGCTTCGCCCAAGGTCACCTTGCCGACCACAGCCTTCACGTTCTGTTCCAACGACTTCGGCGTCACCGTCACACCGGCTGATTCAAAGATCTGCGCGGCGTAGGTCCCACACGGAACTTCGGGAGCGCAGACGACCACCACCAGATTCTCGTCGGCCAGGTCAGCGATGCCGGTGATCCCCTTCGGGTTGCCCGGGCCGACCATGATCTCCAGCAGGTTGGTCGCGAAGACCTGTGGCTCGGTCGCGTTGTTGCCGGCATCGGCCAGCTTGATCATGTTGCCCTTGTCGGCGGATGCAAACACGTCGGCTGGAGCACCCTCCCCAATCTGCGTCACCAGTTCGGATGACGCGGCAAAGTTGAATGTCACCTTCGACTCTGGGTACTCCACCATGAACGCGTCACCAATTTCGGTGAACGCAGCCGTCAACGACGCAGCAGCAAAAACCGTCACGTCGCCCGTGGCACTCGCAGCAGTGTCTGCATCGTGCGAACCGCAGGCAGCGCCGAGAGAGCCCAGGAGCGCGACCGAAGCGATGAGAAGTCGAGATGGTCTGCGCATGACTCGCACGATAGTCACACCGTGACTAACAGAGGGTCATCGGCTGACCAATGACTTTGTCCATCGTGGGAATCGCCTGATGTTGCGGTCGACCTGGCGGCCACTACCGTGGCGACATGCGAGCGCGGCGTCGGGCACTAGTCACCATCATCGCGGCCGTGGCGGTCCTTGCCGCCAGCTGCAGTAACAGCGGCGGCGTGGCTGTCAGAGACCGCACGGCGGTCACTGCCGAGGCCACGCCAGAGACAACGCACACGGGCGACACCTCGCCGGACACCACCGACGTCCCGTCCACCGACCCGGTTTCGGCCGGCACCATCGCCTGGGGCGCCTGCACGGACAAACTCGCCGAGGATCCCGTACTCGAGTGCGCGACCCTGGCGGTGCCGTTGGACTACGACACCCCCGACGGTGACACGCTGGATCTCGCCTTGGTGCGGGTGCCCGCCACGGACGATCGCAAAGGCGCAGTCCTGTTCAACCCTGGTGGCCCCGGCAACTCGGGCTTCGAGCCCATCGCCGTCAGCGGCGGCGTGATTCAAAGCGAACTCGGTCTCACTCATTTCGACATCGTCGGCTTCGACCCACGTGGTGTCGACCGCAGCGGCGGCATCAAGTGCGTCGACGACGCCTTCCAAGACGCACACCTGTACCTCGACGACACGCCCGACACACCCGAGGAGCAAGCGCTGCTGGACGAGGCCGACCAAGGCTTCATCGACGGCTGCAAGGCCAACTACGGCGACACGCTGCAGTTCTATTCCACTGCCAACGCAGCCCGCGATATGGACTCCATTCGCGCTGGGCTGGGCGACGAACAGATGAGTTTTCTCGGCATTTCGTACGGCACATACCTCGGTGGCGTGTATGCCACCCTCTTCCCCGACCGTGTGCGAGCGATGGTGCTCGACAGCGCCTACGAACCCAACGGCGACACCGTCGAGCAGCAGTATCTCACTCAGCTCGTCGGCTTCGAAGGTGCCTTCAACGATTGGGCAGCGTCGTGCGAAGCCGACGCTGCCTGCGCGTTCAACGCCTCGGACGTCGGCGCCCGCTGGGACGCGCTTGTTCTACAACTCGACGCAACACCCCTGATCGCAGCCGACGGTCGGGAGGGAAACCAGAGCTTGCTCATCAGAGCCACGAAGGCGGCCCTGTACGCGAAGAGCCAGTGGCCTGTTCTCGCGGCAGCGCTTGCCTCCGCTGAAGGGGGCGACCCTGCCGGGATCTTCACGCTCGCCGACGACTACAACGGCCGCAACGCAGACGGCACGTTCAACACGCTGTTCCAATCGATCGGCATCATTTCCTGCGCCAGCGGCATTTCCACTCCCCCATCCGATGACCCCGAGGCACTGTTGGCGACGATCAGGGAACAGGCGCCCCGTTTCGGAGCGACCGTCACTGTCGACGATCTCACCGAGACGGACGGTAACGCCTGTGAGCAACTGACCGGCGCCATGGAGGTCGTAGAACTGGATTACTCCGGCGCCGGCCCGATCGTGGTCGTGGGCGGGACGAACGACCCGGCCACACCCATCCGCTGGGCGGAGGAAATGACCGCCGAATTGGGGCCGAACGCCCGCATGGTCACCTTCACCGGCGAAGGCCACGGCCAGTTGCTGGCCAGCGTTTGCATCACCGACCTCGAGGCCGCCTTGCTCGCCGATCTCACCCTGCCGGCTGCCGGCACCGTGTGCGACCCCGATCCGGCCATCGAGGAACCCGCATGGTGGGGCAACCTCGACTTCCCAGAAGAGTTCAGCGACGTCGTCTCGCTTCCTGCGGTCAGCGCAGCGCTTGGTCTCACCGAGTCACTGGGCTATGGGGAGGCCCGCACCACCTCGCTCAGTGCGCAAGAAGCGTCCGATGCCTTCGAGGCGACGCTCAACCAGATCGATCTTGAGACGGCGGGCAACCAAGACCTTGGCATCGATGACACCATCGGGACCGGTTACTTCACACCAGAAGGCGACCTCCTGGTCGTGATCGTGATGGGGCCAGCCGCATTCGACACAGACGACCTGAGCAGCGCCAAAGCCTCAGTACCGGCGGGCAAGACCGTGGTGCTGTACCTATACCTACCGCAGTAGCCCACGTCAGCCAGACATCACGCAGCAGTGGCCCGGGCCGGCGATGCCTGAGCGGGTTGCAAGGGTTGGGCGCCAACGGCCAGCCAGAGTTCGTTGCGCAGCCGGTCGGCATGTGGTGGCAGCAGACCGTTGGCCACGACCACGCCTTCGATCATGTCGCCCAAAACGGCGAGCCACGGCCGGCCCTTCAACTGCACGGCCACGGTGGCGCCACCATGGGGAAGGCGGCGCAGCGAACGCTGCACGCCAACAATTCGAGGCGGGCAGCGATAGCTGGGTGCCACCAGGCCGCGGCGACGCGCCTCGCGCCCGAGAAGCCGGGCGGCGTGTGCAAAGTCGAGCGCTGACTGATTGATGGCCATGACTCGATAGTGCCAGATGGGTGTGACACGGTTCCCTGTCAGACCCCGCCGGTAGTGTCCGAGACGTGGAACAACCTCTCGCTCCGTCGCTGACACCCGCGCAAGAGAAAACTCTGGCGCTCATGCGGCGCAGCGACGAGCCCGTCGTATTCGATCAGGGCTTCGTAACAGAACTGATCGCTGAGGCAACCCAGGCGGTCGCCGAGTTGTCGGGTCGGTTGGGCGGTGAGACGCTGTGGGTCAGCAAGACGTTCCTCTCCAAGGTGCACGGATGCGAGGTGCTGCACATGCAGCCCGACGACTTCGAGTGGCGTCCGGCGTCTGCCGCCGGCTTTGTGGCCCACAAGGCCATCGAACTGGCGCTCAACTGGCGGGGCGAGGCGGCACCAGCGCAGGTCGTCGACGAAGCACTCGCCCGATTGGCCGACCAGGCAGATTCTCGAGGCTCGTTCGTCGCCGGCCTCTCCGATGCCGACTGGGCCGAGCTGCGCAGCCGTGCTGTCGACCGCACCACCAAGTTCCTGCAGGACTTTCCTCCGCTCCCGCTCTCCGCGCAGCCCGTGCTCGAGGCAGCAGCGAAGTGGCGCCCGCCAGGCACCATCGAGATGTCGGGCAAGGTCGACCTTCAGGTCGGCAAGCCATTCGGTCGCGAGAGCCGGCTACTGATCGTCGACTTCAAGAGCGGCAACCGCTCGCACCACCACCGCGAAGACCTTCGCTTCTACGCGGTCGTGCAAACGCTCCGCCAGTCGGTTCCGCCGCGCAAACTGGTCACGTACTACCTCGACTACGCGGAGAGCGAGGTCGAGGACGTCACCGAGGGCACGCTGCAAGCCGGCCTCACACGCGCACTTGCCGGCATCGAGAAGCACATCGAGCTCAAGATCGAGGGGCGCCCGCCAGTGAAGCGGCCGGGTTTCGCCTGCCGCTGGTGCCCGCTCAACAACGAGTGCATCGAAGGCATGGCCTTCCTCAACCGCGATCTTGCAGACAGCGACGTCGTCGATGTCGAGGAGTGACGGCCACTAGCTGATGACGCGAACTTTGTCGTCGACCGACAGCCAGTCCCAAATCTTCACCGCGTCGTCGGGCAGCACACGGATGCAACCAGACGACTCGCCGTGCATCGCCGACGTGCCAACCGAGTCCAGCGACTGGATGTACTCGCCGTTGCTGTACTTCGGCATGCTGTGGAACGCTATGCGAGCACCCTGGTACTTGCCGCGAGTGAACGCCACGAAGTGCGTCATCGTGCTGTACTGCCCGGTCAACGTGCTGCTCGCATTGAGGTCCTTCGCGTAGATCGGGTAGGTGCCAGGGTCTGGCTGGCTCATCGCCGTCGTGATCGGGAACTCGTACGTGATGACGCCGTCGGCGCACAGCGCGGCACGCTGGTTGGCGCGGTCGATAATGGCTCCATGAGGGGTGTCGGGGCAATCGTCGTTCGTTGCCGGCATCGGGCCCAGCGGACCGGCCCAGATGCCCATTGCCTGCGCCGTGACGCGGCCGACAATACCGTCGACCTCCAGGCTCTTGGCGGTCTGGTACGCCTTCACGGCAGTGTCGGTGGCTGCGTCGAAGGTGGCGTCGACGGTGGTGGTGTAACCGGCCGCAACCAACTGCGACTCAAGGCATTGCACCTCGGCGCCCGACGCTCCCGACTTCAGCACAGTCGTGATCGAGCAGTCAGCAGTGACCGGCGGAGCGACCGTCGATGTGGTGGGCTGGTCGCCGTCGACGACATCTGTGATGACATCTGTAACGACATCGGTGACCACCGCCCCGCCCACGGACGTGCTGGACGCGGATTCGGTGCCCGCACCGGTCGAGGAGCCTGACGCCTGGGTGTCGCGACCGACGGCCTTGGCCAACCCGACGAGGACGAGCATGCCCACAAGAGCGAGGGCCAGGGTGCGGTAACTACGCGACATACAGAGGCGATTCTACGACCGCGAAGGCGGCGTCATCAGTGCAAGGGGCAGACCGAGACCCGCCGACGCTCGGATGGAGGCGATGAAGCGACCTGGCTGCACCGCCGACTTGGGCAACGAGATGACCTCACGGCCAAGCCGATCGCATGTCTCGTGCAGGTCTGCCAGGTTCCACACAAACCCCCAGAAGCTGGCTGAAGGTGCGCTGACCTGCGGCGACTCGACCACCTCGATGATCAGCTCACCGAGGCGGTGGAAACCCTGGCGGATGGCACCCGCCTCACGGATCCGCTTCAACGGCTCGCCGGTCGCGGCTTCGATCGCACCGCACGTTCGCTCGATCGACGACGTCATCACCACGAGATGGTCGAACCCCACGATGTCGAGGGCGTGGTTGCGACCTCCCTCTGGGGCTTCCTCCAGGTGATGTGTGGCCAGGCCGTCTATCTCAACCGCATCGGTTGGTGAGCCGACCAGACCCCACGAGACAACGCCTTCGCGCTCGTCGGCCCCGACCGGCACGAATCGCAGAGCAATACCACCAATGCGGACCACGCCTTCGCTGACCTGCAGTCCAATGGCCTCCCATGGCTGGACGCTCGAGGCGATGACGAGTTCACCGACGGCGGTCATACGAGGTGCTCGATGCCCAGCTGCCACGAGAAGAAGGCCAAGACGTCGGCACCTTCTATCACCCGCATGCTGGCCGGCTTGCCGACCCCGTGCCCGGCGCGCCCGGCCTGGGCCAGAAGGATCGGGCGCTTGCTCTGACTGGCGCTGGCCGCGATGAGCGCGGCGGTCATCTTGCGCGCGTGACACGGATCGACACGGGTGTCGCCTTCGGCAGTCGTGAACAGCACCGCCGGGTAGTCGGCACCATCGTGAACGTGGTGGTACGGCGAATAGGCGTGGAGCCAACCGAACTCCTCTGGCACATCAGGGTCGCCGTACTCGTCGGTCCACAGGCGTGCGATGAGGAACTGCGGGAAGCGGATCATGTCCAGCAACGGCACGGCGCACCACACGACAGGTGCCAGGTCGGGCCGTTGGGTGATCGCAACGCCCATCAGAAGCCCGCCATTGCTGCCGCCATGAATGGCCAAGAGCGTGCGGGAGGTGTGACCCTCGGCGACCAGCCAGTCGGCTGCGGAGTGGAAGTCGTCGAACACGCGCTGCTTGTTGGCACGGCGGCCGGCGTGGTGCCACGCCTCGCCGTACTCGTACCCGCCGCGCAAACCGGCGATGCAGTACACCCCGCCTGCCGCGCACCAGGCCGCCAGGTTGGGCATCCACGCAGGAGATTCGGCGATTGCGAAGCCGCCGTACCCGGTGAGGATCAGCGGCGTCTCGGGCGACGGGGTGACATCGGCGCGGTGCGCGATGAACATCGGAATCAGCGTGCCATCCAGTGATGGGTAGTGCACCTGCGTCACATTGAGAGTGGGCAGCACCGAAGGGTCCGGGTCAGCGGACCACGGCTGCAGACCGTCGGCGGCCGTGAACCGTTGGACGGCGACGGGGGTGCCAAACGTTCCGATTGCCATGAACGCGCGTCCGTCATCGGCGTCGAGTGCTGCAACACTGACCGCGCCAAGATCGATATCACCGGCCTGCGCGCCGTCGAGCGCGTACCGCTCGACCCTGTCGATGGCGACGCGACTGGCGACGACCAGTAGTTCGTCACCGCTGACGGTGCAGCCGCCGAGCACGACATCGGGGCGCTCGGCGACGACTGTCTCCCACACGGTCGGGGTCGTCAGCGACGCTCGAATCACTCGCCCGTTGGGTGCATCGCGGGTGGTCACGCCGACCAGGGCGTCGCCTTCGACGTGCAGTGACGTCTGCGCATCGACGCCCTCGACGACCGCTGCCCACCCACCGGTGACGGTATCGAGCAGGTGAATGTCGATCTGTGTCCACTTCACCATCACGTGCACGAGGACGTAGCGGCCATCACGGCTGACGGACACGTCGGGCCACGACTCGGGGGTCGGCTGGCGGTCGAACACCACCGTGTCCAGTGTGTGGCTGGTGCCAAGCCGGTGAAAGCGGATGTGGCGGTGGTATCCGGAGCCGGCCTCGTACACGGAGTACCAGAAGCCCGAGTTGTCGGGAAGCCAGGCCACGCTGGCGGCGCGGGTGTCGGGAATCCGCTCGGCGGAAACTTCGCCTGTGACAACGTCCATCACATGCAGCGTGCTGTTCTCGGTGCCGCCCTCGCTGAGGCCGTACGCCACCATGCGGCCGTCGGCCGAGGGGTGATACCAGTCGATTGCCACCGCTGCGTCGGTTGCGAGTTGCGCCGGGTCGAGCAGGGTGCGCGTCGGCGCCAGTGGGTCGGTCGCGCTGCGAACGACCAGTGAATACTGGTCGGCACCGGCAGCACGCTCCAGCAGGAACAAGTTGTCGCCGGCAACTTGCAACGACAGTACCGTGGGCAGTGCCGTGAGCGCGGAAAGGCGCTCGTGCCACCGAGCCCATGTGGGCCGAGCATCGAGCGCCTTGCGAGTTCTTTGATTGTGTGTTGCTACCCACGCAGCGACTTCGGAAGAATCACCGTCCTCCAGCCACCGATACGGATCCGCCACCGTCACTCCCTCAGGGACAACGGCTCGAAGGTCGGCGTCGTACAAGACGTCGGCCTCGACACCTCGCCGAGAGGCGGGCGCAGGGGTTACGGATGAGTCAGCCACGCCCCATGTTGGGACGCTTGCCGTGGTTTGCCTTGCTGCGGCGCAGGCGCGCCTTGCGCTTCTTGGTCTTCTTCGACATAGGTTTCGAGCCTATCGTGGCGACGCCACCGCCCCAACGGAGCCGTGGCGTTCTGTCTCGCGTGGGTTCGGACCTGCTCCCCCCGAGTCTGTGGCAGCCCCTGAGGACTGCGCGACCCAAGCCAGCAGCTGCTCAAGCGGCCAGGTGTTCAGCACTCGCTCCAGCGGTACGCCAACTTCGGCGGCGCGATTGCAGCCGTGTGGCTGCCATTCCAGCTGGCCGGTGGCATGGGCATCGCTGTTGATCGCGAAGTAGCAGCCGTACTCGATGGCCATCTGCAGCAATGGCCGCGGCGGGTCGAGGCGCTCGGGGCGACAGTTGATCTCGACCGCGGTACGAAACTGGGCGCAGGCGGCGAAGACGTAGTCGGCATCGAACGTGGAGGGGTCGCGCTTGCCGATCAGCCGGCCCGTGCAGTGGCCCAGGATGTCGACATTCGGATTGGCAACCGCCCGCACCATCCGCTCGGTCATCTCCTTCTCGCCCATGCGTAGTTTGCTGTGCACACTGGCGACGACAACGTCGAGTTGCGAGAGCACGTCGTCGCCGTGGTCGAGCGTCCCGTCCGCCAAGATGTCGACCTCGATACCGGTGAGGATACGGAACGGAGCCAGCTGCTGGTTGAGCGTGGCCACGTCGGCCAGCTGTTGCTCCAGCCGCTCGGCACTGAGACCGTGGGCGATGGTCAGGCGCGGCGAGTGGTCCGTGAGCACCATGTACTCGTGGCCCACCGAGACGGCCGTACGAGCCATTGCCTCGATGGTGGCACCACCGTCGCTCCAACGACTGTGCAGGTGCAGATCGCCGAGCAGGGCGTCGCGGTAGACGGCGCCCGCCGCAGTGATGGGCACCTGCGTCGTGGCCTCGAGGTCCGTGAGGTAGGCAACGTCGCCACCGGCGAGTGCCTGGCGAATCACTTTCGCCGAGCTGTCGCCGATGCCTTCCAGGTCGGTCAGCGTGTCGGCGTTCGCACGTTGGGCCAGCTCCTCTGCCGACAGCGAGCGAGCCACTTCCAGCGCGCGCACGAACGCCTTGGCTTTGAAGCCGGTGTCGTGGGCGCGATCGAGGCAGTGCACGACTCGTTCAAGAGCATCAACCGGCGTCACCCTCGTGAGTGTATGCGAGTGAGCCACGACGGCGCAGCGTGCCGAGCAGCCCGACGCCGCCAACCAGCAGCGCAGTGGCGAAGTAGGCCACAGAGCTGTCGCCTCCGCCGCCTGTCCGAGGCAGCGACACCAACCGTTGGATCGTGACCGGGGTCGTCGACGTGACGATCGGAGCCAGAGTTGTTGTCGTCGCAGGAGCCTCAGAGGCGACCGACGTCGTCGTTTCCACGACGCTCGACGTCGTGGGCGTTTCAGCGACGATGGTCGTCGTCGCAGGCACCGTCGTCGCAGGCACCGTCGTCGTCGCCGCAACCGTCGTCGTTGTCGCAGGCACCGTCGTCGTCGCCGCAACCGTCGTCGTTGTCGCAGGCACCGTCGTCGTTGTTGCAGGCACGGTCGTTGTTGCAGGCACGGTCGTTGTCGCCGCAACCGTGGTCGTTGTTGCAGGCACGGTCGTGGTCGTTTCAGGTACCGCGGTCGTCGTTGTCGGCGTGGCGACTTCCAGTCGCACGGTGACGGACAACGCGGAGGGTGCGCCGCCCGTCACCAGCGTCTGGGCGCCGTGGGCATCGGGCGAGGCAGGAGTGCCGCGGAACACGGCCGCCGAACCGGGGGCACTTGCGGTGGCAACCACGGTGACGGTTCCGGCAGCGAGAGGAACCGTCACCGTGGCGACGCCGTCCGCACCGGTGGTGGCCGCCAATGTGCGATCGGTGCCACTCACGAGTACGGAGATTGGTTGCTCGGGCACCGGCCTGGTGCCCGAAAGGAGCGTGGCGGTGAGTACACCGTCTACACCGAGGGACGCCGTCAGCTGCCACGACCCCGAGAACTGCACGGCTTCGTGGTTGAGCTGCTGCGTGCGGGTCTGTAGTTCGTTGGATCCACTGTCGGCGGCGATGCCATCGAGCGACGGAACCAGCGGTGCGGTGGCGTTGCCGGCCCGGTTCGATCCGGCCGCGTCCTGCGCGTAGTAGTGGAACAGCGCCCACATCGCGGCGGCCGTCATGTTGTCAGTGGTGTCGCCGTAGCGCCATGTCAGGTACGCCCCTTTCGCCCCGGTCGGGTCGTTGGGAAAGTTCTGACTCACGAGGTACGAGGGCTGCTTGACGGTGGGGTGCACGCCACGGTTGAACGTGCACGAACCGACCCGAAACTGGCCACCCTGGTCGGTGAACAGCCACTGCCCGGCCCAGATCGGGAACCGCGATTGCGAGACACCCGCGGTGTGGTAAGAAATCGCCAGGCCGGCACAGCGATAGTCGCCGTCGGCATCGGCACCGCCGCTGAAGCTGGTGTGCGCAACACAGTTGGACGGCATCGTCGTGCCCAGCTGGCCGGCCCGCACCAGAGGAGCGATGCTGGCCGCAGCAACCAATGTGGTTGCGACGATGAGGGTGGCAGTGGTAAGAGGCTTCACATCTGTACTGGGCACGGCGAGATCGCGGAAACGGCAAAATCTCTTGCCGACTCCCCCGCCGCTAGTCTCACGGGCGCTATGGAACGCTTCGGCCTGGTCGGTCTCCCCAATGCGGGCAAGAGCTCGTTGTACAACGCTCTCACTGGCGGGGGCGCGCTGGCGGCGCCGTACCCCTTCGCCACGAAGGATCCCAACATCGGCGTTGCCAAGGTGCCCGACGAGCGCGTCGAACGCCTGGGGGCGATGAGCAAGACGAAGGTGCTGGTGCACGCGTCGGTCGAGGTGGTCGACATCGGCGGCCTCGTGGAAGGCGCGTCGAAGGGTGAGGGCTTGGGCAACAAGTTCCTGGCCAACATCCGCGAAGTCGACGCCATCGTCTTCGTGTTGCGCGCGTTCGTCGATGACGACGTGACCGGCCCGTCGGATCCCCTGGATCACCTACGCGTGGTCGAGATCGAGTTGGCGTTGGCTGACTTGGAGACGGTGGAGAAGCGCCTCAACCAAGCCACCCGCCAGGCCAAGCTGGACAAGCATGCCGCGGGCGAGCTGGAGGCATTGCAGGCTGCGTACGACGCGCTCTCGCAGGGCCTGCCGCTGTACCGCGCCGGCCTCAAGGCCGACCTACGGGAAGTACTCAAGCCGTACTTCCTGCTCACCAACCGATCCGTGCTCGCCGTGGTCAACGTCGGCGAGAACGATCTCGATCGCATTCCCGAGTTCGAGCAACGAGTGCGCGACGAGTTCACGTCGGCGGGCGACAACGTCGAAGTGATCGGTATGTGCGTGCAGTTGGAGGCGGAAGCGGCCACCATCGTCGACCCGGTGGAACGTGCCGAGATGTTGGAAGGCTTCGGCCTGGGTGAGGGTGCGCTGTTCCGGATGGTGCGCTCGGCGTATCACCTGCTGGGCATGCGCACGTACCTCACCACCGGTGAGAAGGAGACCCGTGCGTGGACCTTCTACGCCGGCTCGTCTGCTCCCGAATGTGCCGGTCGCATCCACACCGATTTCCAGCGCGGCTTCATCAAGGCCGAGGTCATCCACTGGGACGAACTCCTCGAGATCGGCTCGTGGGCGAAGGCCAAGGAGCTGGGCAAGATCCGCATCGAAGGCAAGGACTACCACCCCCTAGACGGCGACGTCATGGAGTTCCGCTTCAACGTGTAGCAGGGGCTTTGTGATCTGCACGTTTCTGGTTGCACACGCCCTGACCTGGCCTTATGCGTCCTTCTAGGTGCGTCCAGTTGTGCCCTGTTCGTTTGGAGGAAGTACCTGAGAAGGACCAATCCGGGACCACGGCGAGTCTGGCGGGGCGCAGTCGCGTACACCGAGCAAGCTGCCAGGCAGTCGAGGGTCGTCCGGTGCTCGCCGCTCGTGCGGACAGCAGCCATAATGACCCGGTGAGAAGGGCGATGGGCGCACGAGTCGTTTCGATCTCTCGGAACCCCTCGGCGTCCTGCGACGTCGAACCTTTCATGATGCGACACGCGTGGTCAGGTGCAGCACTCGCCAGTTTGCTTCTACTCGCGGCCTGCGGTGATTCCACCGTGGACTCAACCGGGGCGTCGCTCCCAACGGACTCGCCACCGGCTGAGTCACCTACCACCTCATTGCTCCCATCGGGGTTGCCAACGACTGAGTCAGCTACCACCGTGCCGAAACCTGCAGTCGACACTGCGCCTCCCACCACGCTGAACTCCGACCGCTTCGCAATCGCGACGTTCGCCTGTCCCGTTAACTTGGATTGCATCTACGCCTTCAAACTCGGTGACGAGTTCGTCCAGCCGCTCTGTGAGGCCGTCAGACCCGAACTCGTCACTGATCGATTGCTCGCCGACGACACCAGTGGACTTCCATGGTCGGAATTGTCAGCCATCCAGGGCACCGACCCACAGGTGGCCGCAGCCGTCCACGACACCAATTGTGAGGCCGAGTGGTCGTTGGCGCGGCGCGGCGATGTCGGTTTGGCCACGAGGGACTTTGCCATCGCCTGAGCGCGAGCACGGTGTGATGTGCTTGAGCAGCCGAGCGTCGATGACCGCTGCCGAAGTGGCGGTGCCGCTACTTGGAACGAACCGCAGGATGGATCCACCGGCATCAATGCCGAGATCGGATGGGCCACTTTCCCTGAGTACATCGAACAGATCGACGCGGCCATCGCTGACGACCCATCTCATCCAGACGCGTGGCGAGCGGACCCGTTGCAGGTGGCGGCGCGCCGTCTGGCCGAGCCGGCCGCCGTAGGGGCGGTGTGCGCCCATACGAATCTGTATCCAGGATGCCGTGTCCTGCTTCGGCCGGCCCCAGTTGGCACCAGCACCGCCGGCGTGGTGGCGTTTGATGGTATTCTGCAATGGATCGTGCCGATGGACACGCCTTCCGAGCAGTGCGCCCAGACGTTCCCGATACGAATGACCGTGGAACGCTCAGGTGGCACATGGTGGGCGACCGGCTATGTGGAGTGGCCACAGATCGAACACGGCGCTGGGGATCCGGGAAGGCCCGCAGCCGACAAGGCCGCGTCGGGCTTCACAACTGTCGTCGTCGATCACGATTGGCCGATCGCATCTGCGGGATGACACGCCAGGCAGGAATGACCATGCCTTGTCGGATGCTGCAGGTCCGAACCGAGGTCAGTAGCCGAAGGTCCAGCCGGGCCACTCGGCCGCCACGACGAGCTCCAACGCCCGCCTCTTGGACGGCCCTCGATGGGATGCAGCTCGTAGTCAAAGACGCCAGCGGCACCTCCAACTTCTCATCGACGATATATGCACGTCCACGATCTCGCCGGTCTCGACCTCCAGCTCCACCTCGACCGGCACCCGGTATGTCACGTACACAACCATGTCGCCTCCTTCAGCGTCACGCCGAGTATCGCTTGAAGGTGTGACAACGCTCGGTGAGCGCGAACCGAGAGGGCCGAGGTGTCCAGAATGTCAACACAACTGGTATGTTGTGTTGATGATCCCGGCGCTCTCCGACGGTCGCTTGCCACTGGCGAGTGGACCGCGACCTGGGCCGAGGTACAGGACGCGTTCGGCACGTCGAGCTGGCGTCGGCATCTGCTCGATGGGTGCCGCCGGGCGCTCAAGGCGTTGAGGGCGGCGGGTTGTCGACGGGCGTGGATCGACGGCAGCTTCGTCACGGGCAGGCTCCACCCCGGCGACATCGATGGCTGCTACGACCCGATCGGGGTCGACCGAGCGCTCCTCCACCCGGCGTTGCTCGACCTGTCGCCCGACCGGCCGGCACAGAAGGCGGAGTTCGGATGCGAGTTCTTCCCGAACATCGTCGAGGCCGGGTCCGGTGAGTACTTCGTGGAGTTCTTTCAACGCGACCGTGATGGTCAACGCAAGGGAATCGTCGTCATCGACCTAGAGGAGTTCGGAACATGATCAAGAACGAGCGGCAGTACAAGATCACCCGCAGTCGAGCCGACGAGGTGCGCAACACCATCGGCGAGTTGCAACGCACCGCGCTTCCCGAGGGGCTCCAGCCCGAGATGCGCGAGCTCCAGCTCGACGCGCTCCGCAAGACGCTCGGCGACCTCGAGGCCGAGCTGGCCGAGTACGACGCACTCCACGACGCGACGCTGATCGAAGCGACCGGAATCGAGCAGCTCCCAACCGCCCTCATCCGGGCGCGCATCGCCTGCGGCTTGACCCAGAGGCAGCTCGCCGAGCGGGTTGGGCTCCAGGAGCAAGCGATCCAGCGCTACGAGGCCACCGATTACTCAGGCGTGAGCTTCGCCCGCCTGGTCGAGATCGCCGAGGCGCTCGGCCTCACGATCCACTACGACGTCCGCCTCACTCAAGTGAGCTGACCGGCCCGAGTAACGACGCGCCCGACTCCTCGACTCGCCCCAGCACCGCAGACATGCCACGGAAGCGCGCTCGGACGATCGTGCAAGTTGCGATGGGACGATCATGCAAGCACAGTGCCTTGTCTCTGCGGAAGTAGCCGGGGACGGGACGCTTCTTGATCTGAAGCATCTTCGCCGGCATTCCGGCGTCGACGAGCACCGGCACCAAGAGCAGCTCGAGCGCGTTCATGTGTTGCCCGCCGGTGACCTCCGCTCGGAGCCCCGTGTTCACGACCCCGAGATCGCGGGACCGCTCGGCCTGTGCTCGACGAACGTTCCAGTACTCCACGACAGCAGCCTGTACGCGGTCGTCGTAGTTCGGGAGGCTGCTCGACATAGCCCTACTGCCGGCCGGTCGAATCAGCGACGCCGTAGAGCCGCCGTGCCGTCGCGCTCGCCACGGCACGGTCACGGTCCTGAAACGCCCGCTTCAAGGTCGCCTGATCTCGCTTTGCAATCGACGTCGGCTCCGGCACGCGGATCCTTCGGAGGTACTGCGCCTGGAAGCAGTAGCACCCGCCGCGCATCTTCACGCAGTACGTCGCAACGAAGAGCTCTGCGATGTCCGAGAGCAACAGCCCTCCGAGCACCTCTAGGTCCCACTGGTCCGACGTGACGAAGTAGAGGCCATGATGCGGGTAGGTCTGGCCCGAGTCGAGTACGGGCTGGATGAACGCTTTGAGCTCCGGGATCACGAGCTTCTCGCGCCCGCGCAAGCCTGGTTCGACCCGATCGATGGTCCGGTACCAGCGTTCCGGATTCGTCCGAGCAACGTGCCTGTCCTTGACGGAGGCAGCATGCGACTCGAGGTACGCGCGAAGGCGTGGGAACTCCGCCAGGTTCACGAGCCGCCCGTCGTGCCAAGGGTTCACGAGGTACGTGCCGGACCAGTCGGCCGCACCGTCGTTGGTGTCCCGCGTCATGAGCAGTGGAAGCAGCCGGTCGGCCTCGACCAAGCTCGGGTCCCGAGTCAAGTACACGTCGTCGACACCTGAGGCGACACCGATGCCTACGCGCGTGCCGGTCGCTCGCGACTCGAGCGGTTCGAACCGTCGTTCGAGATCCGCGATGAGAGCGAGGTTCGCGGGGTCGCCGGAGGGCCACGATGCGCCGGCATCGAACCATTTCGGAAGCTTCGCCGCGCTGACGGATGGGGAGATCAGCCGCTTGCTGCGAGACCCCGACCACTTCAGAAGTGCTCGGGCGTCGTTCTCGCCGAACGACTTCTTCGCGTTCGCCAAGACGGCCGTCGACTGCGGCGAGCGCCGGATTATCGTCACGGCCGGGTAGGCCGAAACCGGCTCCTCCAAGGCGGCGACGTCGTGCATGCTCACGACCGCCTCGACGGCGAAGTCCGTCGACACGAGATCTCGAAGGCCAGCTCCGTACTGGTTGTGCATCCAACGATCGGCGACGATGAACCCGAGGACCCCGCCTGGCGCGAGCAACCGGAGGCCTGTCTCGATGAACCCCACGAAGATGTCGCTTCGGCCGCGCATCGTGGGGCACGCCTGTCTGTAGGCGGCACCGCGAGCGGCGGGTACGTCCTCGAGCCGGATGTACGGCGGATTTCCGAGAACGAAGTCTGCACCGACGTCGCCGTGATCGGTAGCAAGAAGTCGCCGCAACGCACCCACGCGGCTGCAGCGTCAGTCGCAAGCGCTAGCTCGGCCCCATCGTCCGTCAACACCTTCACGACCGCCTTCTGCGCCAGCTCTGCATTCACCGGCAGAAGGTCGAAGGCTCGCAGAGCCAGCCGGGCTTCGTCGAGCGACCGCCCATGCGTGCGGCACGACTCAATGAGCCGCTCGACCATCGGGACCAAGAACGCGCCGGCACCGCATGACGGCTCGACGGCTCGACGGCTCGACGGCTCGACGGCGATCATCGTCGCGAGGTCTCGATCGGCGGTGAAGCCGGCCAGGTCGAGGATCAGTTCGACGACCCAACGGCGGGTGAAGACCTCGCCGTGCTGGCCGGTCTCGT
>Ga0105046_10002467_pt1 | contig 29193 bp, 29 predicted proteins | sample MAT03_FD_78385 | JGI IMG/M metagenome (GOLD analysis project Ga0105046, IMG submission 78385) | Freshwater microbial communities from Lake Fryxell liftoff mats and glacier meltwater in Antarctica - MAT-03 (megahit assembly) | ecosystem: Environmental > Aquatic > Freshwater > Ice > Liftoff... | reverse complement strand
ACCATACCACGTTCAATTTCTTCTTTTTTCACGCCACGAAGCAGCAAACCTAAGTTATCGCCAGCTTGGCCTTCTTTAAGTTCTTTATTGAACATTTCAACACCAGTTACGGTTGTTTTAATGGTGCTACCGAAACCAACGATTGCAACTTCTTCACCAACTTTAACTTTTCCACGCTCAACTCTTCCTGTCGCAACAGTACCACGACCAGAAATTGAGAAAACCCCTTCAACAGACATTAAGAATGGCTTATCAATTTCACGAACTGGTTCAGGAATTGAGTTATCAACAGCTTCCATCAATTTTTCAATTGATTGAACGCCTAATTCACTTTTCTCGCCGCTCAACGCTTTAGTCGCAGAACCTCTAATGAAAGGAATTGTGTCGCCGGGGAAATCATATTTGTTCAGCAATTCTCTGATTTCTTCTTCAACCATGTCGATCATTTCAGAATCATCAACCATGTCTACTTTATTTAAGAAAACAACCAATGAAGGAACACCAACGTTTTTTGCAAGAAGAATATGTTCTCGTGTTTGAGGCATAGCACCATCAGCAGCAGAAACAACCAAAATTGCGCCGTCCATTTGTGCAGCACCGGTGATCATGTTTTTTACATAGTCAGCGTGACCAGGACAGTCAACGTGCGCATAGTGACGCTTAGCTGTTTCATATTCAACGTGTGATGTTGCGATGGTAATACCACGCGCTTTTTCTTCTGGTGCATTATCAATTTCACCAAAAGCTTTAGGTGTTGCAAGACCTTTGCTTGCTTGAACAGAAGTAATTGCCGCTGTTAATGTTGTTTTACCATGATCAACGTGACCAATAGTTCCAATATTTACGTGCGGTTTTTTTCTTTCAAATATCCCTTTTGCCATTGTAAATTCTCCCAACGGTAGTTTCTACATTATTAAACAATACTATTTTTTCTCGAGAATTTTCTCTTGTGCATGCTTTGGCACTTCTCGATAACATTTAAATTCCATAGAATAACCAGCACGCCCTTTGGTCATAGAGCGTAACGTCGTTGCATAACCAAGCATTTCTTCCAAAGGAACCTCCGCATGGATATTTTGCATTCCATTTTTCGCATCCATTCCCAAAATTCTTCCTCTGCGAGAATTCAAGTCACCCATTACATCACCCATATATTCATCAGGCGTTTCAACTTCAACTTTCATAATAGGCTCAAGAAGAACCGGGGAAGCTTTAGCCATACCAGACTTAAATGCCATTGAAGCAGCAATTTTAAAAGCAAGTTCAGATGAGTCAACATCATGATATGAACCATCAGTTAATGATACTCTAATATCAACAACGGGATATCCACCCAAAATACCTGCATTAATAGACTCAACAAGGCCTTTTTCAACAGCTGGAATGTACTCTCTTGGAATCGTACCACCAACAATTTTATCTTCAAAAAGAAACCCTTTGCCGCGCTCTAAAGGCTCTAAATCCAACCAAACATGTCCATACTGACCTTTGCCGCCAGACTGTTTAATGTATTTACCTTCAGACTCAACAGGATTTTGAATAGTTTCTTTATAAGCAACTTGAAGCTTACCTTGAACAACTTCAACTTTATGCTCTCTTTTTAATCGATCAACAATGATCTCTAAATGCAACTCACCCATACCACTAATTACGGTTTGAGCAGTTTCTTGATCATAAGAGAACTTAAATGAAGGGTCTTCTTGCATCATTTTTCTTAAAGACAAAACCATTTTTTCATGATCAGCCTTATTTTTTGGTTCTACCGAGGTAGAAATAACGGGAGGCGGTACATCAATTGATTCAAGCAAAATAGGATGACCCTCACTTGATAAGGTATTACCCGTAGTCACTTCTTTAATGCCAACAACTGCTGCAATATCACCTGCGCCAACTGATTGAATTTCTTCTCTTTGATTTGCATGCATCTTAACTAAACGACTAACACGCTCTTTATTGCCAGTGCTGACATTAAGTACATATGAACCAGCTTTTAACAAGCCAGAATACACGCGAATAAAGGTAAGAACACCAACAAATGGATCCGACATAATTTTAAAAGCTAAAGCACTAAATGGCTCATTATCATCAGCTTTTCTTGTTTCTTCTTGATTGTTATCAGGATTAATGCCTTTAACCGGAGGAATGTCTAAAGGCGATGGCAAATAGTCAATAACACCATCAAGCATTAACTGAACGCCTTTGTTTTTGAAAGCAGATCCAGCAAACGCCAACGCTATTTCACGCTTAATCGTACCCTTACGCAGCGCAGCTTTAACTTCAGTAATTGATATTTCTTCTTCGTCCAAGTATTTTTCTGCAAGAACTTCATCAAAATCACATGCTTTTTCAATAAGCAAGTTTCTTAATTTTTCAACTCTTTCTTTATACTCTTCAGGAACCTCTTGCCAATCATATGTTTCTTCGTTAAAGACAGCCATTCTTCGCGTTAATAAATCAATGATAGCTGAAAAGTTTTCAGATTCACCGATAGGCATCTGAACTGCAACAGCATTTACTCTCAAGCGCTCATTGATATGATCAATCACCCTGAAATAATCGCCACCAGTACGATCTAATTTATTAATAAAAATAATCCTTGGAACGCCATAACGATTAGCTTGCCTCCACACCGTTTCTGATTGAGGCTGAACACCAGCAACACCACAGAAAACACCTACCATACCATCAAGCACACGTAGTGATCGTCCAACTTCAATACCAAAGTCAATGTGCCCAGGAGTATCAATAATGTTAATATTGTAACCATTCCAGGTGCACGTAGTTGCAGCTGAGGTTATAGTAATGCCACGCTCACGCTCTTGCTCCATCCAATCCATGGTTGCTTCACCCTCGTGAACTTCACCAAGCTTGTGCGTGATACCAGTATAAAATAAAATTCTTTCAGTAACCGTCGTTTTGCCAGCGTCAATATGAGCAGCAATACCTATATTTCTGTATTTTTCAAGATTAGAACTCATAAGTAATTACCCCTACCGCTACCATGCATAATGAGAGAATGCTCTGTTAGCTTCTGCCATTCTATGAACGTCAATCTTCTTTTTTATAGCATTGCCACGGCCATCATAAGCTTCAATTAACTCATCAGCTAATTTTTTACCCATTGTTTGACCAGATCTTGATTTTGCAGCTCCTAGCAACCAACGAATAGCTAGAGCACGTGCTCTGTCAGGCCTTACTTCGGTAGGAATTTGATACACACTACCACCAACACGGCGAGGTTTAACTTCAACGGCTGGAATAAGCTGATCAACCGCTTTGAAAAACACGCTGAGGCCTTTACTTTGATCTCCGCCAGCTTTTTTAATCAAAACGTCAATTGCATCATACACAATTGTTCGAGCAGCATTTTTTTTACCACGCCACATAGTAACATTGATAAGTTTTTGGATTAATTCCGAACCGTAACGCTCATCAACACCAATTTCTCTTTTATAATTAATAGACTTACGTCTTGACATTATTTACCTTCCTTAGCTTTAGGTCTTTTTGCACCATACAATGAGCGACTTTGTTTTCTATTTTCCACACCAGCTGAGTCTAAAGTTCCGCGTACGATATGGTACTTAACACCAGGCAAATCTTTTACTTTTCCACCACGAACCAAAACAACAGAGTGCTCTTGCAAATTGTGTCCTTCTCCAGGAATATATGCAGTAACTTCCATACCAGTCGAAAGTTTAACACGAGCAACTTTACGAAGCGCTGAGTTAGGTTTTTTTGGTGTCATAGTCGAAACACGGATGCAAACACCACGTGCCTGAGGAGCACTTTTTAACGCAGGACTCTTAGATTTATATTTAACTTTTGTGCGCCCTTTATGAGCTAGCTGTGTTATTGTAGGCATTATAAAATTCCTAAATTAAGAATGAAATTTGTGAAAAAACACTTTTTAACGGCCTGTTACCTGAATTTCGTTGGACGAATCATGTAGTTAAGGATAAGAATATTTTAACCTTTTTATAAATTTTTTCAAGTGGAATTGAAAACAGTATGAATAAAGACTATTTTCGCCAAATAAAAGTGCTTTTTGCCTATTTTTTTCAACAATTTGACATCATAAATTCACCCTGAAACCCTAACCTCCTCTTGCAAAAAAACCCAGAACATAGCCCAATTATCACACTTGAAATATTATTTTATTAATAAATTTCAGCAAACACCGTAGACTTATTTAATTGTTATTGATACCTTTATGAAATATATTTTATATCGTATTAAGAATCATCTTTGTATGCACTATCAAAATTTAAGGAACTTTTATGCCTGATATTATTCAATCTCTTTTTTCTTTGGCACAAAATGGCATGTTTATAATCATAGGACTTATTGGTATAGGCTTTATTATAGGCTTTCATGAATTAGGCCATTTTATGTTTTGTAAGCTATTCAAAATAAGTACGCCATCATTTTCAATCGGTATGGGCCCACGAATATTTACCAAGAAAATCGGCGACACTGAATTTTCTCTTTCGGCTATACCTGTTGGGGGCTACGTAGAAATAGCGGGCAACTCAGAAATGGGACAAGGCGAACAAAAACAAGCACATAGAAATGATCAATATTCTTTTGCAAATAAACCGTATTACCAAAAAATGCTCGTGATGGCAGGTGGTATTCTTTTCAATCTTATCTTTGCCTACTTTGCTCTCACTATGCTTTACTTTTTTGGCATGCCAAAATCACCAATTTTATATCATTATAGCGCATCAACTACTATCGATCAGATTCTGCCAGAAACTCCTGCTGCGAAATCGTCATTGGCGCCTCAAGATACAATTATTGGCGTTAATGACGTACTGGTACATAACGCACAAGAATTATTAACTGTTATTAAAGGATTGCCAAATACAACGGCTAAATTCACCATTGTGCGCAACAACAACCAACAAGAATTCCAGATAAACATCGGTTCAAAAGAATGCAATAATGCCACCATCGGTTTTTTAGGCATTGATTTCATTATTCCTCGGTATGGCTTTATTGAATCAATTAAAAAAAGCTTTGCAGCAGTGAATCACATTATATATCAAGTTTTGTTGGCATTTAAAGGCATTTTTGCTGAAAGAAAGTTTGACAACCTCGGCGGACCTTTCATGATCATTCATCAAACGATAAAAAGCGCCGAACAAGGTTTTTCTATGCTCATTTTATTATTAGCATTTATTAGCATTAACTTAGCAATTATAAACATTTTTCCTTTACCAATTCTTGATGGCGGACAAGCATTATACTATACCATTGAAGCGATCATTCGCCGACCAATGCCAGACCGCTTACGTGAATATATTCATTATGCTACTTGGATATGCGTACTTTTATTAGTTGTTTATTTAACAATTAAAGACTTCATCAAAATTTTCTGGACCTGTTAACAACAGACAAATTTCGAGCACTTAACAAAAAATCATAATCAGACTTTTTGTTAAGTGCTCATATTCCAATACAAGTAGTTCCACTTCCTATATAAATAGCGCTTCTACTATTTTCAGTCTGATAAAACAATCAACAACAAGCGGATTCAATGAAAAAGCATATATTCGTAACTATAAATAGTTTAAAAATGCCCTTAAAGATTTTGAAAAGACATCAACAATAAGCCTGCCATGCAAAAAAATATTTCAAGAATCAGTAATAAGAATCTGAGATCATAATAAAGTTGAAAATTATTAGAATAACGCACAAAAAAGGCATGTGTTTTTCACATGCCTTTTTTTGCAAATGTATTAAAACTACTTTTTAAGCAGCTTGAACAGTATTTTCAGATCCTGTTTGTGCGATATGAGGATGCTGAGGTCCTGTATAAATCTTAAGCTTTTCTGCCATAGCTTTTCCCATTTTTGTTTTAGGAAGCATACGTTGAACAGCCAATCTAATGATTTCAGTAGGTTTTTTAATCATCATCTCTTGAGCTGATGTGAATTTTTGTCCACCAATGAAACCAGTGTAACGAACATAGTTCTTAGCTTCCATCTTATTACCACTTAAAACAACTTTTTCAGCGTTAATAATAACAACATAATCACCAGCATCAGTGTGGCGGGTAAATTCAGGTTTCAACTTGCCTTGCAAGGTATCAGCGATTATAGTTGCCAATCTACCTAAAATCTTACCTTCTGCGTCTAAAACTTTCCATTTAGGCTTTCTAGCTTCTTTTTTTAAAAAGAATGCCTTATTCATGTCCATAAAAGATCCTTATATAATTTTTTTCTAAGAGGAAACGTTGCTTAAAAAACGAACAGGTATTTATACTTTATAGTAAAGAAAATTTATCAACAGGTCAAATAAAATAAGATAAGCGCCTAGGCAAGATACCTATTTAATTTTATACTATTAGTAATGTTATAATACCCTCATCATAAGGACAACTGTTTATGCAAAATTCTATGGTCGTACTCTTACCACCTCTTCTGGTTCTTACTGCCGCATTTATAACCAAACGAGTGCTACTTTCTCTCTGCTTAGGCATAGTGGCCGCTTGTTTTATCATAGCTGATTTTTCAGTAATAAAAACAGGAACGCTTGTTATACTTAACTTGCAAAAACAACTCTTTAACACTGACAATATTTATACTTTTGTCTTTCTTATCGCGCTTGGATCTCTCATCGCCTTATTAAGCCATACCGGCGGCACCACCGCTTATAGCACAATCATGGCCAAAAAAGTTTCAGATGCCAAAAGTGCTGAATCGGCAAGCCTTCTTTTATCGTGCTTGCTCTTGTTTGATGATTTTTTCAGTAGCATTACCGTTGGCTGCATTATGTGCCCACTCACCGATCGATTCAAAATTCCCCGCGCAAAATTAGCCTTTCTTATTGATTCAATGGCAGCACCTTTAGTTGTTCTCATCCCTGTTTCAAGTTGGATTGCAACACTGACCATGCAACTGCATAAATCGGGTGTGTCAAACGATTTAGCCGATAACCCGTTGATTCTTGCCGATCCCTTTTCCTTATATTTAAAAATTATCCCCTATATATTTTATTCTTTTATTATTATGGCATCAGTTTTGTTCATTGTTCGCACACGAATTTCTTTTGGCCCCATGCGCACACAAGAAGACATTGCTCAAAAAACCGGTAATCTCTATGGCGGAAAAAAACCCTCAAAAAACATTGATACCTCGTATTGTCCAGTTGACCATGGCTCATTAATTGATTTTTTCCTACCAATCTGCTTACTGTTAGTTTCAGTATTTGCAGCAATTTTATATGCCGGCAACTATCATCTCCTTGGTGGCACTAATTCACTCTTAAAAGCCTTATCTTCAACTGACATTTTTTTGGCCCTTTCCACCGGCACGGTATTTACGCTGATCACCAGCTTTTTATTTTTTTTGATTAAGAGAAAAATGCACTTAAAAGATGTTCCCCTTCTTATTAAAGAGGGCATTCAACTCATGGGTCCTTCAGTTGCCATTTTGTTCTTTGCATGGACTTTTAGTAGCTTACTCATCCATGATTTAAAAAGTGGCACCTACTTAGCTTCTCTTGTTGTTGGTAATATTATGCTTCCTTTATTGCCGTGTATTTTCTTCATCGTATCGGCAATCACTTCAATAGCCATTGGTTCTTCATGGGGCACCATCGCTGTTATGGTTCCCTTAGCAACTCCTATGCTCATACAATTGCTTGGCATAAAAACTCCTGCAAATCCCGAAGAAGTTTATCTATTATTGCCGCTTTTGGGTGCAGCATTTGCTGGTGCAATTGCAGGTGATCACATATCACCAATTTCAAGCACCACCGTGATGTCATCAACCAGCAGCGGTGCTTATCATGCTGATCATGTGTATACTCAATTTATGTATGCGTTACCAGCATTAATCTCAACGATTTTGGCTTATCTTTTGGCAGGATTTCTTGCAACCTATAGTAATGCTTTAAGTTTATTAGCATTACCAGGCGGTATTATTGTATCTTTAAGCATGCTTTATATAATAAACTTAATTACCCATAAAAATGGCTTCAAAGTTGACTTATTTTGATGATTATCTATAATTAATATTGCTATATTAACTATTTATCTTAAATTGAAGTTTTTTATGAAAAAGCTTATTTTACCCTTGTTATTTATATCAAGTAATTTATTTGCAGAACCTATCTTTGATAGTCACGCTAAAGAGCATCATGTAACAGTAATTGATTATTTACTATGCGAAGAATGCAAAGAATCTTCTTTGAAAGTAAGAATAGAACACCACCTCCTTACAGATTGCGAGATTTCTGGCGACGAAAACGCTTGTAAATTGTTGAATTCGCTTATCGAATTAGAACAGGTTGAAAGCAAAATGCGATCAGAGGGTCTAAGTCATGACGTTGGACCAAAACTATTAGAATGCTTACGTTCTCATGCATCGAATAAAAAATCTTGCAAAGAAGCAAAACTAGCATTAAGACGTAATAAGCTTTACAAAGACTATGAATTTGCTAAAGAAGTACAATTAAAAAAAGATAGAAGGTTTGCAAATTAAAAAATAATTATTTATTTATAAAATTTGTTAAATCGGGAATTATTTACTTAATTCCCGATTTTTTTTCATAAAAATACCTTTTTCTAAAGATTTTTTTGCTGTATACTTTCATCAATTAATAATGCACAAAATATTGAAAGTAAATTTTTATGAATACCACAAAGAAATTATTCACCATATTCATCCTCCTTATTGCGCAACATACGATGATGGCAGATCCTGTCACAAATTCATTTTTAAACAAAGTTGAACGCACCTTAACGGGTCCATCAAATAATGACTTCAGTGTTAAGGCATTACGATATACTGGAGCTGGTCTTGCAACAACAGGCTTAATTTTGATTATTATTGGCGGGTATGTAATTGCAACAGGAAAACCACAAAAAGAAAGTTCTGACGCTGAACCTGTAGCTCAAAACATTGTAACTGATAGCATAGCACGGTTAAGTGGCCTTGGAACAGCAATTTTTGGAGTTTTATGTACAATTGGCGGTGCTACAACCATGGTTTTGGCAAAGGAAGCAATCTTTAGATTACAAAGTTTAATGGACCAACATCGAATAGATTGTTAAAAATACTAAGGGTACTCAATAATTTTAACGAATTATTGAGTACCCTTTATTCTGCAGTTTATTAAAATCTAGGCTTTACTCATCTTCTAGTTGATATTTCATCATATCTTCAATTTCATCGGCTGTTTTAGGCAAATTTTCACTCAAGCAAACAACCCCATCATCAATCACCCAATAATCATCTTCAATGCGAATGCCAATTGACTCTTCAGGAATATAAATACCCGGCTCGATAGTAAACACATCGCCAGGCTTTAACGGTTCAGCATAATTTCCAACATCGTGCACATCGATACCCAAATAGTGTCCAATACCATGAATAAAATACTGACCATATCCTCTATCGGTTAAGAATTTTTTTGCCAAATGATTAAGTGATTCATCTTCGTGATCTTTGTTGGAAAGCCACATACCAGGCTTTGCAATGCTCGTAATATATTCCTGCGTTTCTAATACAATAGCATAAACTTCACGTTGTCGTTTTGTAAAAACACCTGAAACTGGATAGGTGCGTGTTATATCAGCGCAATAATAATTAAATTGAGCACCAATATCAACCACCACTAAATCACCTGATTTAAGCGTGCCATTATTTTCATTATAATGTAATACCGTTGAATTTTTACCTGAACCCACTATGCTCGGAAATGCAATAGCTGCACCAGAGCTGATAAAAGTATATTCTATGCCTGCTTGCACTTCATATTCAATAGCATTCGGTTTAATTAATCGTGCAGCGGTATGATGGGCATCACTCGTAATATCAATTGCTTTATACATTAGTTCTAATTCGTAATTTGTTTTCTTTTGTCTTAGCTGTGCAATAAGTTCTGAAATATTAATCACGTTCGTTGATAAGGCTGGTAGGAGGCCTTCTAAGCGCTGCAACACAAATCTTTGATCAAAACTACCATAAGGAGCCTTTGGATTTAAAACAAATAGCGTTTGGTTATCGCCAATCCATTCCTGAAGTTTATTAATGAGATGTGCATAGTCATCATGAGAAAAGAATGGGTGACTTTTATAACCTTTGCAAAGCTCACCAACATATTCAATATGATCAACAAACAGTTCTTGCGCTTTTTGCTCCGATGGTTCAAGAGAGCCAATAACCCATTTTGCCCGTTCTTTACCAAAGTCTGGTATCATCAAGGTTGTTTTATCATTTGAAATATCGATGGTTACAACTACAGCAGGTTCAGTGATTCCGGTTAAATAATAGAAAGAAGATTCTTGCTTAAAAGAAATAGCTTCTTGTTCGAAAGTTGCAAATAAAATAATATGCCCTTTTTGATTAGGGTATTTATTTTTGACAAGAGTTGCGAGTGCATTTCTACGCTCTTTGAACATAGAAAAATTTTGATGATATTTTAATGGCATTAAAAACCCCTTTAGAAATCTAAATATTATTTTTATCAAAAGAGTATCTCAACGAAACGTTTTTTTTGCAAATAATGTTATTTTAACTAAAAAAAAGTATTATTTACAACCCTTGATTTTTCAATTTCAATTATAGTATTATTATATTAAGAAGCGCCGTGCCCAAAAAAGTAAAAGGGCATCAAAAACGAGGTTATAATCGAGGTTATAATTATTAATTTTAATAAGAAAGGGATAAAAATGAAAATAATAAAATATATAGCACTCACCCTTATAGTTGCGTTGTTAACCCTTAATAGTATCAGCGCAAACCAATGCAACACACAGGATTGTGCTTATACAAAAATAAATTGTGAAGAATGTTGTAAGGCCAAAACTGCCGTAAGTCCAGAATGTTGCGCAGCTTGTAACAACTGCACCTTATATGATGATGGTGGAAGATCAGGCTGTAAAGACTTTCCTGCGTAATAAATTATAAAGACCAGGTTTCTAATTTTTTTAATTGTAGAAACTTGGTCTTTATAGTATTAAACGTATTTAATCTTAGATTAATCTTTCTTTACTGAAGATGCAAAACGAACTCGTTTTTTTTCATTATATTTTTTTAAAGGAGAATATGATGGTTTAGATACATGCATATTTTCTTTTTTTTCTGCTAATTTTTTCAATTGCGGATACTTATCATATGCTGTTGAAGATTTTAAACAATGAAATACACTTGGATAATCTTCCAATGCCACCATACATGGCTTTGCACCCATAACAAGATACATCTCAGCAAGATCTGATCTACCTTTTCTTAAGGCAACTTCTAAAGGCGCTAGTCCTTTTTTGTGAGGATTAGTAAGGTAGTTTTTCATTTGCTTATCATTCATAGGCATACGTCTCAATTGCTTTTGAACATAATCTTTATTCCAATGAAAGTTTTTTGCTGCGCATGTTAATACACAGGCACTCGGTACCGTAACGAACCCAGAATTATCATATAAATAATTAATAATATTCGCGTAATCAACACCTTTATTTTCTTTATTCCGGCCACTAAATTCACCGATCATCGCATATAATGCAGGCACAATCATTTTGCTATTAATTAATCGTGGATTAGCTCCCTTATTAATCAAGCTCTTTACCACATCAACTTGACCTTTAAAACAAGCTGTATGTAATGATGTATTTCCATGATTATCTTGTTTATTAATAAGTTTTTTCAAAAGATTATTTTGCTCTAAATTAGAAATAATTTCATCAAAATTCAAAGAATTCATTGCTCGAGCATGAAGAATATTTGAATGATTTATATCTTCATGTTGAAGTAGATTCACCATTCCACCCTCATCTTGAGTTTTCTTTAATATATCTGCATCTTCACTAATTGAGCGTGAAAGCATTAATGGTGATTTTGATGATACATGTATTTTTCTCGAAACATCTTTTTCTGAATCTTTAACACAAGAATCTTTACCATAAAAAGCTGTATTTAATGCACTATAGGCATTTTTATTTTCCATTCCAAAAGCATTGTAAAAAACACAGGTGATTGTTAATAAAAATAGTAATTTATTCATAAATTATTCTCATATCTAAACAAAATAAACAAAGTCATATATTTCTTATTCTAAATGAATTTTAAAAAAAGACAGGCTATTTAACAGCAAAAAAAACATTTAATTTTATTTGAGTATATATTTACCTCGAAATAAGGTAAAAAGTATATAACAAACTATAATTATTGAATTTAGACCCTGATTTATTCGCTTTTAAGGGTATTTTAAAAAGGACGACGCTCAGATAAAGCTTTATAAACCGTTAACCGATCCATAAATTCAAGAGAAGAACCAACAGGTACACCTCGAGCTAAACAAGAAACCACAAGAGGGAATTTCTTCAGTTTACTCGCAATATAGGCTGCAGTTGCTTCGCCTTCAGGTGTCTGATTGGTGGCAAGTATAACTTCTTTTACGGTATCATTAATGCGTTGTAACAGGTAAGGTGTGGTGAGATCTTCAGGACCAATACCATCAAGCGGTGAAATTACCCCGCCTAAAACATGATAAACCCCCTGATAGCCTCCCGTTTTCTCAATACTCATGAGTTCTTGCCAGGTTTCAACAACGCAAATAACACCTTGGTCTCTTTTTGGAGATGAGCAAAAAAGACATTCTTTACTGCGCTCTTTCCATGTACAACAAATGGCACAGCGAACAATCTGCTCTTGTGCCATTAAAATTGCTTTACAAAATTGCTCTGCTTTTGTCTCATCCATTGATAATAAATAATTCGCAACGCGATACATATTTTTTGAAGCGAGATAAGGAACTTGCTGCAAATGTTTTATTAGGTGAGCTAACGGAGGCAGTTGTTCGATCATTTCACAAACCTCTTAGTTATTTGCGCTTGTAAAACACCAAGAGCCGTGCTGGTGAATATGTATAATCCAAGCCCCGCTGAGAACGTTGTTGCAAAAGCCGCAAATAACACTGCCACAGCAAATGATGAAATACGTTTTTTCGGATCTGCTGCAGGCGCATGAAAGATCATCGCTAAACCAACTAAAATCGGCAAAATATAATAGGGATCTGGCATCGATAAATCATTGATCCATAAAAACGGCGCCATAAATAATTCTATTGAATTTGAAATAACCCAGCTTAAAGCAATAAAAAGAGGCATTTGCAAAAGTAACGGCAAGCAACTAGCCAATCCTGGCACTCCGTGCTTGCGTAGCAATTCTGCTTGTGCAGCTCTTAATGCTTCTTTATCATGCTTATATTTTGATTGAAGATAATCAAGCTTTTTTTGGTACTCAATGCCTTTTTTCATATTTTGTTCACTCTTATACGTGAAAGGCAACAAAATAAGCTTCATAAGAATTGTTAAAATGATTATAGCTAAACCATAATTTTTACAATAATCATAAATTAGTTTCAAAATTGAAAGTAATATTTTTGAAACAGGACGAGAAATTTTGCCAAGCCAACCGTAATTTAATGTTTGTTCCAAACGAGTATCAACAGCAACAAGTGCTTCATCTTCTTTCGGTCCCACATAAAATGAAATTTGCCATGAAGTTTTTGTTTTAATTTCAGGCCCTTCTAGCACAGAAAATAAATTTTCTAAATCAAAAACTTTAAAATAACCTCGTTGCACAAAATTATCTTTATCATGAACAAAAGCATGAATAAAATAACGATTTTGAGCACCAAATAATGTTGGTTTTGTCCATGATTTTGCAAGATTCTCTTCTGTTTTATCCAACAGTTGAATTCTATCATAAGCGTCACCTACGACACCTTTGATAATATCTTTATTACCCAATTCAGGAACAATTGGCGCAGGATAAAAAATGCGAGGATTTAAACTCTCTTGTAATCCTTCTTTTGGCTCTAAGGTTAAAATAAGATCTATTTTAAAAAGCTTTTTATCAATGATAAAACGCTTTTCCATGATGCCATCTTGAAAATTAGCTGAATAAACAAGCCTAAAATAGTCGTCAGTCTCAGTCTTTTCAATAAGTTCAAAATAGAACGGCGTTTTCTGATCAAGAGCCACAAGAAAACAACGCTTTTCTTTATCAACGGCAGAAGGAGCAAAAATAGTTGTTAAATAACTTTCTTTACCACCCCAATTGCGCTTAAATTCAATATTTTCAAGCGAAGCACCTTCTGTTGAAAATCGGTAACGAGTGAGCTCTGTATCAAGTTCGGTTACCAACGCTTTTTTTGATGTTTTCTTATCAAGAAAATCTATCTCGAGATTAAGTGGCTTTTGTTCTGAGTGCGCTTCAATTGGCTTCGTTGTTTTATAACCGCCAAAATAATATTGTATACCCAAACTTGTTAATACCGCTAACGGAAGAACAATTAGTAATTCTCGAACATTCATATATATCCTTGATCTTAAAAACAATTTTAAAAAAACTAGAAATAACTATTTATTTAGGCATTTACTAGTTCTCTAAGAATAGCAAAGAATATTCGTTTGATCCAGCGCAAAAAAAGGAATGATTCTATACAAAAAATAAATTTTGCGTTATACAAAAAAGAAATATCTAAAAAAAGGAAAAAATACTTATGAAAATGAATAAACGACAATTTCGAATTGGTGAATTAGCACAGTTTCTTAATGTTGAACGCTTTGTAGTACGTTTTTGGGAAAAAGAGTTCAATGTTCTTTCATCACGTTCCAAAGGCGGACAACGTTTCTATCAAGAAAAAGATCTCAAAACGTTCACCAAAATTAAAGAATTATTATACGAAAAAAAATTCACTATTGCCGGTGCAAAAGAAGCATTAAAATCAGGAAAAAATTCACAACTTGCTTCAAAAACAACTATGGAAACAAATACGTCAAAAACAATTGCAATATCAATTAATCAACTTATTGAGTTGCAAAAAAAACTACTTAAAGTACGCGAGCTCATTTAATAACATAAGTCAGTCTATACCTTGTTTTTTTCCTTATCATCAATTTGTACAACAGAAATAATTTTGTTATTTTTATAACAATTAATCTGTAAATATATAGTGGGAAATTAGCATGTATAGAAAAAAAGTACACCTTCACTTTGTAGGAATTGGTGGGATTGGTATGAGCGGTATTGCAAAAATACTTCGCTATCAAGGATACACCATATCTGGCTGTGACATTGATCTTAACCAACAAAGCATTGTGGATTTACAATCTATAGGATGTTCAATTTACCAAGGAAATAATACTCCTTCTTGTAATGATCATAGCGTTGATATTGTTGTTTACTCTTCAGCAATTCAAGCACTAAATGCCGAAATTCTTGCAGCACAAGCACGCAATATTCCAACTATTCCTCGTGCTGTTATGCTGGCAGAACTTATGAGAACAAAGTATAGCGTTGCTATTGCCGGAAGCCATGGAAAAACCACCACAACATCACTTATTTCTCATATTTTAATTGAAACAAAAAAAGACCCCACCGTTATCATCGGTGGCCATTTAAAAACAATTTCAACAAATGCACAATTTGGCCTCGGTGATTTTTTGGTTGCTGAAGCAGATGAAAGTGATAAATCATTAATTCATTTGCAGGCAACACTAGCGGTGGTCACCAACATAAGCGCAGAACACCTTGATGTCTATAAAGATGTTGATGACATAAAAGATACCTTCAAACAATTTCTTAATAATCTACCTTTTTATGGCACTGCTATTGTCTGCATTGATAACGCTAATGTTCGCTCAATGTTACCTCTTGCGCACATTAAAACAATCAAATATGGTCTCGATACTGCTGCAGATATTCAAGCACAAAATGTTTTACTTGAACCAAGCTCATCAACATGCACCATTTTTGAAAATCAATCTCAACTGGGCACCGTAACAATACCCATGCCGGGAAATCACAATGTTCTTAATGCCCTTGCAGCAATCGCAGTTTGCCTTGAATTAGAAATTTCTTTTGAGGCGATTAAAACAGCATTACAAACATTCAAAGGAGTCGAAAGACGATTTAGCTTTAATGGCACTTATAAAGGTGCGGAAATTTTCAATGATTATGGACATCACCCTGAAGAGATAAAAAACACTATTGAAGTTGCACGAAAACGAAAAAATAGTGCCGGCAAGCTTACAGTTGTCTTTCAACCGCATAGATACTCACGCACCTACGCATTATGGGATCTCTTTATTGATACCCTTTTACAAAGTCCTATTGACCATCTCATAATTACTGATATTTATGCAGCAAGCGAATCACCTATTCCTGAAATCACTGCGCATAATTTAGTAAAAGCCATTGCAAAGCGTCATCCTCATTTTTCAGTATCATATGTTCCCCTAGAAGATAAGTTCTCATTATTAAAACGAAATATTGATGCTCTTATTAACACTGATGATTTAGTATTATTCCAAGGTGCTGGAAATGTGTATAAATGTGCTCATTTTTTGACAGAAAAAAAATAGCGGCAACTTTTACCTTGCCGCTTACTTTTAGTTCTTGTTAAATATTAACTTGATATGGATAATTAATTTGATATGGATAATTAAGAGGATTATTAATAGCTATAACCATAGGAGGTTGTTGATTTCTGAAACGCTCAAATGATTCTATAAGATCTTTATCAATATAAATGTTCAATTTATCTTCTAATTGAACAAGTTCTGATTTTAAGTATCCAATTTTTTCATTAAGTTGGGGAAGTGTTCTATTTTGTAATCGTTTTAACCAAATATCGCATTTAGCTATTGTTCTGCGAATAAAATAAAAACATTTTAAGTTACCCTTCACGGTATAACTCTCATCTAAATTAACTATTTTTCTCAATTTCTTCAATTGAGAAGCTAAACGTTTTTCAACGTTATTCGTAAATTTAGTAACCAACCTTGCCATCTCTTCATCGGTCTTATTATTCCAAAAATCTCTTTCAGCCTTTGTCTTTTGATAATCTTTATAATATAAGTAGCCGCCAATACTTGCGACAATGCCAGCATAAATGCCGAAACCTGCCAAACCAATTTTCTGATTATAATCTAAAGCTAATGATTGAGCAGGCATTATACCAATAAAAATGATAAGTAATAATTTTTTTAACGTCATTTGAGGCAACTCCGCATAATAAATGATTTATAAGTCTTAATGAGTATACCATTGACATAAGAATAATCAAACAAACAATTATTAAAAAATATATTATTTTTTAACTGTAATTAAAATATTGCCTTTTCTTAATCAAACCTGATAAACTTTACTTAAGAAATAAATAAGTTCTGTTTATAAAACAGAGGAGATAATTATGAATAAATTTAAGAAAATAGTAATTTTAACAGCTTCCTTATCAACATATTCCCTGCAAGCAGGCGGAGGTTTTGGCGGCGGCTTTGCCGGCGGATTAACGGGCGGAATGTTTGGTAGCATGCTAGGCAATAGTATTAACAATCAACGTCAATCTGAAGTAATTTACCAACAACCTGAAGTACGCTATATTCAGCAACCCGCTGAAGTTCGTTATATTGAACGTCCAAGATGTGCTGATGATGAACGAACAGCACGCATGAGAGAACAACGTATACGCCAAGAAGAACGAGAAAGAATGCAGGAAGAACAAGTAAATCAACAACGAAAAAAAATGAAAAAAGCACAAGAGGAACAAGTGCGTAAAGCAGCGAAACATACTCGTAAAGAACAAGAACAAATGAATGATGAGATTAAAATGCGAGAGCTTGCTTTAAGAGAAAAAGAAGTTGAAGCAAAGCTCGCAGAAATAGAAGCAAAAAATAAAGAATTAGAAGTTAGAAACACTGAACTCAAACTTGAATTACAAAAAAACAATGCTTAATACAGCTAATAAGTGCTATTTTTTGGAGCATCTTTTTTTGAATAACTAACAATAGTTACAACACGATTAGTAACCTTAGAATTAATACTCATGTTGTGCTTTTTAAAACCGCTGTTTACCGCATCTGAATGTTGAAAATCTTCAGCATTTTGATAATAATCAGCTGATTGATTTGGCGCCTCAACGGATCTCTTCTTCATTGCTGTTAGCCCAAAAACCACAAAAAAACAAAAAAGAATTTTTTTAAATTGAATCACAAAAACCTTTCAAGCTTCATGTATCATATAAAGAAATATCAAAAACTATCGATAATCTGCAACAAATTAATTTTTAGCCAACATCTTTTGACCGTTAAAAATGACAATATGTACGCCCAAGTGAGAGAAACGTAAAGAAATGGAACAGTACTTTTGAGGCTTCTCAAAATTGAATAAAACTTCACCATCACTCTTAAAGCACATTATTTGTCGCCACCCAAAACGTTCCATATGCTCTTGATAAAAAAGTAAAACATCATTCATAGTCATGGTGGAAGCATAAGCAACAATGATATTATCACCCTGCTCAGCACTATTGAGAAGGTGCATAGATTTTGCATCAATCAAAATAGGCACATCATATAAACGTGCTTCCAGATGGGTTGAATTCCACACCTCAGTCTCATTTTCTCTGCAAACCTTCCGTTTATTACAAGCGGAAAAAAACAGTAGAAAGATACCAAGCAAAATCAACGTGAAAAAAGATGTTTTTTTCACACCCTAACTACTTGTTAATGATGAGTTTTATGCAAGATTAGCTGCAGGTGATGCTACAAATTTTTTACGTTCAACATTTGCCGCTCTGCCAACACGACCACGCAAATAATAAAGCTTAGCTCTTCTTACACGACCTTGGCGAACTAGCTTTATTGAAGCAATTCTAGGCGAATAATAAGGAAAAATCTTTTCAACAGAGACAGCATTGGCCGCAATTTTTCTTACGGTGATCGTGCTTGAAATACCATTATGGTTCCATGCAATAACCGCACCTTCAAAAGCTTGAAGACGCTCTTTATCACCCTCTTTGATTCTTTGTTCTACAACAATAACATCGCCGATAGTGAATTCGGGAAAATTGCGATCTTTAATGCCATATGACAAGATCGTCTCTTTAGTATATCTTTTAGATTTCATGATAAATATCCTTAGCGTAACTCTTAATTTTTTGTTTTAGCTTAGCAAATCAATTTTAGTAACAATTGTATGTTAGTATACAAAAAAATTGTTACTGTGCCAATTACCTTTAAATTTTATTTTAAACCTTATCTAACACTTTAGGATTTATTCCCAACCAACGATCCAAAATAATCGCCACCGCTGAACGAACTGATAAATGATTGAAATCAGAAAATCCTTCAACAGGAGTTAGTAAAAAGTCACATTGCTCCAAAACCCGAGGCGCAATGCCATGACCTGTACCAAAAAGCAATAAAACCGGCCTATCATTTTCCCAAACCTTATTTTGATCACTATAAGTGATAATTTTTTCACCAAAATGCTCATCATGATATCGAGCTGAAGTCGCAATAACCAAAGGTTTTTTGCCTTCTTTTTTTTCAATCGCTTCAATTGCTTGTTCTAAATGATCCACAAGTTCAACAGTTCTGACTGCTTGATGTCGATGTTGATTATATTCGACACCTTCACCTACTTTCCAAAAATCAAGCAACCGCTCAACAATTCTTTGCTGATCCAATAAAGGAGTCACAATAAAATAGTTCTTGAGCCCAAAGGTGCGTGCTGAACGAGCAATATCGTGAATATCAAGAGAAGTTACTGACGTTGTGCCAACCTGTTGATGCGGCAAAATAATTTGATCATGCATCAGCGCAATATAATGATGCGGAATATATTTTCGTGCCAGTTTTTTTTGGTGCTCTGTCAACAATGAAGAAACAAGCCAAGAAAAATGTTTTTTAACGGTTTTCTCTGCCGCTTTTTCTTGTTGCCATTCTTGAATAGCCCCATGATTGCCTGAACGTATCACCTCTGGCACTTCAAGACCATGCCAGGTAACAGGCGCCGTGAACTCAGGATAATCAACAAATGGCCCTGAGAAAGATTCTTTTTCAACTGATTCTTGCCTACCAACAACACCGGGTAACAACCTAACAAAACCTTCTAACATCATCATAGCAGGCAAATCACCTGCTAACAGAACAAAATCGCCAACAGAGACTACTAAATCGGCATATACCTCTTCAACGCGATCATCCATACCTTCATAACGAGACGCGATGAGCATAAGGTGATTTGTTTTCTGAGCATTCTGAACTATTTGTTTGAGAAGTGGCTGATTAAGCTTTTTGCCTTGCGGCGAAAAAAAGATTTTGTATGCTTTACCATAACAATTCTCTTTATTTTCAATTGCTTTTTCAATCACTTCAGGCTTAATGAGCATTCCAGCCCCATGACCAAACGTAGGGGCATCGATACGCTCTTTAGGTAGCACATATGAAAAAAAGCTATCCACATCATAGTGAACTAACTTTTTTTCAGATGCTCTTTGCATCAAACTTGTTTTCAGAAAAGTATCGTATAATTCGGGAAAAACAGAAAGAAGAGAAATGTTCATAAAGGCAACGCTATTTCACAATCAGCTCGACAGGACCAACCCCATCAATACTATTAACCATCGTCCTTAATGCACGTACAATTCGACCATCTTTACCAATTACTCGTTTAAGATCAGTAGGCGAAACGTTAATTTCGACCACTACTTTTGTTTCTGCTTGTGTTTCAGATACTACAACTTGATCAGGATGATCAACAAGTTGTTTGATGGCAAATTCTAGTAATTCTTTGAGCATATATATCCTATATTTGCCAAGCTTATGCTGCAGCTACGCGTTGTCTTGCTAATTTTTGCAAGCGCACTACGGTATCGGTTGGAATAGCACCTTTTTTGATCCATTCTTCAACGCGCTCTTGATGAAATTGTACCAATTCTCCGGTCAACGGATTATAAGTTCCTAAATCTTCAAGAAATTTACCATCTCTTTTTTTGCGAGAATCAATTGCAACGATACGATAAAAAGGAGCATTCTTTTTACCAATTCGTGACAGCCGTATTTTTACTGCCATCTAATATATCCTTTCTTAAAACTGTTGTAGTTATCCATGAAAGCCCGGTAAACGGCTAAACTTATTAAAAAGTTTAACAACTTCCTTACTTTTTTCAAATCGATCTAATAATATATTTACATCTGAAACGGCTACGCCTGCCCCTGAGGCAATACGTTGCTTGCGTGAACCATTTAATATTTGGGGGAAAATCCGTTCTTTTTTGGTCATTGAACCAATAATCGCCCTAAATTTCTTTAATTCTAATTCACCCTTTGTCACCATTTCTGGGGACAACGAAGCCATCGAGGCACCGGGCATATATTTCATAATTTGTGAAAGTGAACCAATTTTGTTCATCATTTCTAATTGTTGAGCAAAATCTTGTAATGTCATCTTGCCCTTGCTTAAGGAAGAAGCAAGCGCATCCTGGTCAGCTTTTTTAATTTTTTCTTGTGCTTTTTCAATCAGCGTTTGAATATCACCCATACCCAAAATACAGCTCGCCATACGCTCAGGTCTGAATTGCTCCAAATCTTCTGCTTTTTCGCCAGTTCCCACAAAAAGGATTGGCTTCTTTAAGCAATAACGAAAAGCCAAGGCGCAACCGGCGCGAGTTTCGCTGTCCATTTTGGAAAGAATTGACGCAGTGAACCCAACGCCATCTTGAAACGATTGAGCAACATTTAAGGACTCTTGTCCTGTCATAGCGTCAAGCACTAAAAATTTATATTTTGGTTGAAGTCTCTGATCAACAAGCTGAATTTCTTGCATCATTGACGCATCAACATGCATTCGGCCTGCAGTATCAAGAATCAAAAGCTCAAAGCTGTTTTGCTTATAATAAGCTTGAATATCAAGTGCAGCTTTTAACGGTTCTGTATACGGTGAACGGTAAAAAGCTAGCCTATTTTGACTTGCTAAAATTTCAAGTTGATCTATTGCAGCTGGCCTATAAAAATCAATGGAAGCAAGGAGAATCTTTCGAGACTTTCCTCGAGCTTCTGCTTGCTTCTTTATAAAACGAGCAAGTTTAGCTGCTGTTGTTGTTTTACCCGAACCCTGTAAACCTATAAGCATAATGATTGAAGGAATTTGAAAGGCAAAAGCTGAAGATTCCTGGCCACCTAAAAAAACTAATAACTTATCATGAACAATTTTTATTAAATGCTCGCCAGGTTTTAATGAATTTGTTAGCAATTTTTGGCCAACGACTTCTTGAGAAATTTCACTTAAAAAAGTGTCAACCACACCAAAAGGCACATCTGCTTCAAGAAGAGCATCGCGCACTTTTTGCATAGTTTCTTCAATATTCTTCTCTGTTAACTTGGTTTGAGCTGTTAAACGAGAAAAAAGATTAGCGAACTTATTGGATAGAAAATCAAACATCTCTAACTACCTTAAACTACCGGAATGACTTATTCTGGTAATTTTAACATATATTCTCACATTTCTCAATTAAGAATAATTCTGATAAACTATTTAGTAATAAGCGAACCAAAAACAAATATTCTTATTCTGTTCGCCTTTACCTTAAGTTGGAAATTATATGGCAAAAACAGCACAATTCCTATCAAATTACCGTCCCAAAGTTCTTCTTGTCGGCATTCATGCTCCTTATAATCATACTCCTGATATACATGCCTATTATGAAGAGTTTGTTAATCTTGTGAAATCAAACAATATTCAATTTGATGAAATGATTTTCTTCAAATTGAGAGATATTGATGCAGGAACTTTTATTCAAAAAGGCAAGCTTGACCAACTTTTTGAGCTCTGTGAAAAACATGACATTGACGAAGTTATTCTTTCTGAACCAATTTCGCCACAGCAAGAACGAAATCTACGAGATCACTTGCACAGGAAGGTCTTTGATCGGACACAACTTATTTTAGAAATTTTTGAGAAATCAGCACATTCAGCTGAAGGCAAAACTCAAGTTCAAATTGCTATGTTGCAACACAAAAAATCACGTCTTTCAGGCAGGGGTGTTCATTTAGCTCAACAATCTGGTGCCGCGGGCACCATGGCCGGTGCAGGTGAAACAGCAAAAGAACGCGAACGCCGTCACATCGAAGATGATATTTTAAAGTTAAAGAAACAACTTTTACGCATTCATCAAACACGTGACACACAACGCAAACAACGCTTAACCCATGATGTTCCTTTAATGTGTTTAATAGGGTATACCAATGCTGGCAAATCAACCATTCTAAACGCACTCACCAAAAGTGATGTTTTAGCTGAAGACAGACTATTTGCTACGCTTGATACCACAACACGACAATTATTCATTAATGGGAAAAAGAAAGGCGTTCTTTCTGACACCGTTGGATTTATTCAATTGCTTCCGCCAAAATTAGTTGAAGCTTTTAAATCGACCCTCATGGAATTACAATACGGCGACTTATTGCTTCATGTGGTTGATATTGCTGATCCTAATTGGGAAAACCATATTCATGTTGTTGAACAAATTCTCGATGATTTAGACGTTGAAAAACCTGTACTCTTTGTTTTTAATAAAGTTGATAAAATCTCCGTGACTCCTGCTTTTAAAGCTTTAGCTGATAAATTCCAACCCAACGTTTTTATTTCTTCAAAAACAAAAGAAGGATTAAAGCCATTGGTTGATTACATCGAAAATTGGAAACCAAAGATTTAAACAAACATAATTCATAAGACTCTTCCAAAATACTTTTTACTTTATTAGAGTAAAAAAGAGTTAACTAATAACCACTTATACTCTAAGGAGTGTTCTTATGAAGAAGTTTCTCTATCTTAGCTTGGCCGGATTAATGGTTTTGAGCTCAACAACACGTTGCATGAAACAAATTATTAAAGCTGATCAAGAAGTACAAGAACCAGAGCCAACTGAAATGCTTGAAGGCGACGCTGCACTACAGTTTTATGGGCCACACTTACCAGTTAAAGAAGAAATCATTACTACCTTTCTAGAAGCTGCAGCAGTTGTAGCCGCAATGGGAAGATTTGGCGTTGGTTCATCAGAATCATTCGAAACCATGAAGAGGTCATATGCAACTCTCAAAGCCATCAACAAAGGTGACAAAAATAAAACTCAACAAGAGTTGTTCAGTGGCTATTGTAGTGACGATGAAGAATATTACACAAAAAAACTTGACTATGAAGAAGAAACAGCACAAAAAATAAAGTCTATTGAATCAATAATTGCGTTACAAATCCAACCAAAAATTAAAGATAACCAAGAAAAATTTCAACAACTCAAACTAGAAAAAGACTCAATAAATAATGCTCTTCAAGCACTCTATTTAAAAAGATCCTATAATGCAGAATTAATAGCTAAAAATGCAAAAGAAGGAGAACTTCTTGCTGAAGTTTCTAACATGCATAGCAACTCAAAAGAGCAAGAAAACTCATTACTTCGTTCAAGAGCAGAAACACTTATCGAACAGATAAGTGAAATAGACGAAAGAATTGCAATGCATAAAAATGAAGCCGTCGTTATACTTGATGCAGATGTATCTAAAAGTATTATTGCAGAGGTAGTTAAAGATCAAGTTGAAACCGAAGCTGGTCTCTTAAAAGAAAAAGCAAAATTACAAGCAAAACTTGATAAAATTAATGCTATAATAGAAAAATTAAGTCAAGAACCAATAAAAGGTTGGTTCAGCTGGTTAAATAATTAATACGCTTTATAGTTATTTAGTAAGCCCATCGATTTGATGGGCTTTTTTTATACTCATTTCTTATTGTTCTGTTCTCATTTCAAACTAAACCTCACTATACTACAATAATAATCATTATCTCTTCCAAAAAAACAAACACTATACTATAGTAGGTGCAGTTTCAATAAAACTAAAACATTCACCGTTAAGGAGTATTTTTGTTATGAAGATTTTATATTCCACTCTTGCATCTTTACTACTTGTATATGGGCCATTATATGCCATGAAAGAAGAAAAACCATTTTATTCTTTTTTTGATGCATTAGCAGATACGGCCGAAAACGGCGGGGTAAGCGTATCATTTCATAAAAAAGGGCCTTCTTTAATGACCATGGAGCGAACACTCAAAGAACCTAAAGGCGATGCTATTGCGCAAGATTTTTTTCAGATACCTACAACTAATGGAAGTGATGAATACGATCAAGATGATTCTGCTGAATCTGGGATAAATTTAGCTTCTCAAGGAGAAGAACATAAAGTATACGATAATCAACATCGTAAAAAAAGAAAAACAGCGAGTCTAAGATTTATTGAATTATTTAAACAAGATGAAGCAACTATAAAACATCGCACTCCTAGAAAAAATCCATTAAAAAAAATCTCGGAAGAACAAAAAAAAGAGCTATTAGATTATTATTCTACAGGCAACGCCAAATTAGAAGAACTGAGAAAACTTTTTTTCTATTTAAAAGGAAAATTATCACGCATAAGCATCAACGACAAAAAAGAATCATTTGAATACAAGCTCTGCACAACTACGTATAAGACAATAAAAACTCATTTTAATGACAATAAAAGTGTAACTAAAGCATTTTTATTTGCGGCAGCATATGAAAGTGATGAAGAGGAAATAGTAAAAACAGGTATTCAGGGTGATGGTGAACCACTCTATCGTCTGTCAAAAAAACTTTTAACAACAGACCTACCGACTTTGGCAGTAGCATTGGCTTCTAAAGAAAAAGCCATTACTGATGGCATACTTGAAAAAGAAAAGTTAGAAAAAAAACTTAAAGAAGTCAGCGATACATTAATAAAAGACAATACAGAAAAAAGCTATATATCAGAAAGTATAACAATCATTAAAAAAAGCAGAAAACAACAAGAGGCTGATTTGCTTGCTCAGGAAATGTTCCTACAAGAAGAAATAAAAACTCTCATAAATAATAGCAACAATTTAGATGAAGATGCTATTTTGGGGAATGCTCATAATATAAGCGCACAAAAAAATGAAATTGCACTAAAATTAAATGCAAATAAACTCGCCTGCGCAGAGCTTCAAAAGAATCTAAAAAACTTTGACACGCCAACAAAAAAGTTCGGCGTTTGGTAATACAAGAAAACTAAGCAAACAAAAAGAGAGCCCATGTGATGAGCTCTCTTTTTGTTTGCTTAAGCATCAAAAATCAATTATTCTTAAATTAAAAATAATTTCAAAACATCTTATTTCCATGCACTGTATTTATGAACCAACAAGAACTCTTCAACAATTTTTTTTCAACGCAACTGAACCCTGCTCAACAGCAAGCAGTTGCCCAAAAAGATGGCTCACTCCTTATTATTGCTGGAGCTGGATCAGGTAAAACTCGCGTAATCACCTCGCGCATTATCAATCTCATGCTCAATGAAAACGTACCTCCTTTTGCTATTATTGCCCTAACGTTCACCAATAAAGCCGCAATTGAGATGAAAGAAAGAATTGCGAGCATGCTTGGCGGTGGCGCAAAACCATTTATTGGCACATTTCACTCATATTGCTTACATTTGTTAAGGACTAATCCTCATTTGGCACCATTTTCCCCCTTTACTATTCTTGATGCTGATGATCAACAAAACATGTTACAAGCACTCATAAAGCGCGCGCAATTGGGAAAAAAAATTACCGCTAAAAATCTTGGTTATCAAATTTCAATAAAAAAAAATAGCGGTGAACAAAAAAATGATTTTTCAGGATCACAACAAGATCAAATCTTTGAACAACTGTATGTTGCTTATGAAAAAGAAAAAAAGTTGAATAAAGTTATTGATTTTGATGATTTGTTGATTGAAGTAAACAAATTATTTGCCAACAATAGTGGCTTTAAAGAAAAGTTTCAAGCAAACGTCCGTCATCTTTTGGTTGATGAGTATCAAGATACTAATAACATTCAACACACATTATTAAAACACATGACCCTCAATGACAAGCAATTTGCTATTGATTCTTTATGTGTGGTTGGTGATGAAGATCAATCAATTTATTCTTGGCGGGGTGCAACCGTTGCCAATATTATGCATTTTACCAGTGATTTTCCTAACACAACCATTGTTAAAATTGAACAAAACTATCGTTCAGTCCAACCAATTTTGCAAATTGCCAACCATGTGATTCAGCATAACACGTATCGCAATCCAAAAAATATTTGGTCAAAAAAAGAAGCGCATGATCGAGCGCGCATTATCACCTGTTTATCTGGTTACCAAGAAGGTGAAGCATTTGCCCAATTAGTGAGAATCGCTCGCAAAGAAAAAAAACAACAAAGAATCGCTATTTTATATCGTGCTCATTATCAATCTCGCATGATTGAAGAGGCACTTATTCGGCATTCAATTCCCTATAAAATTATTGGCGGCATTCAGTTTTATGAACGCAAAGAAATAAAAGATATTCTTGCTTACTTGCGCTTGATCGTTAATCCTTATGATCGCACTTCATTCTATCGTATTTATAACGTTCCTCAACGCGGACTTGGCAAAAAATTTGAAGAAGAATTTGATGCTTGTTGGCAACAAGAACCGTTATTCACCTTTTTTGAAGTTGCTCAACATTTAATTATAACCGGAACATTAGCTGGCAAAAAAGCCGGAGAAATGCAAGATTTCATTAATCTCATTCAAGCAGTTAATCACGAATCAAAACCTTTTGATTGTATTAATCATATTCTTGCGACTACTCACTATTTCTCCTATTTAAAAACGGCGTTTGATCCTATTGAAGCGGAAGCAAAAATTGAAAACATCAAAGAATTATTACGGGCTGTTGCTTACTTAGAAGAACAAGGCATGAACACCGTTACGCTTTTATTACATGAAATCACCCTCATGCAAGAAAAAATTGCCTTAAGCAAAGATCATCACGATCATGTGCAACTCATGACCTTACATGCAGCAAAAGGACTTGAATTTGATATTGTTGCTTTATCGGGCTTGGAAGAAGGACTCTTTCCAAGCACACATTCTCTGTATGATCCTGCAAGCATAGAAGAAGAACGACGTTTATTTTATGTTGGTATCACGCGTGCAAAAGAATATATTTTGTTTTCTCATGCCCGCTATCGTTATACTTTTGGCACTATGAACGATCAAACTTCATCACGCTTTTTAGATGAAATTCCTGTACAATTTGCTCATCGCACTGATGCTTCCAGTTGGGACATGTTACAATCGACAATGTTTTTCTCTCAATGGCTTAATGGCCAGATAAAAAAACGTTCTCCGGTGATAACTTTTGGCACCGCCAGAGCAATTCACCCGCAAGACTCAACAGAAAAAACAGTTATCACTTCTACTCTAAGCTTTAAAGAAAGACAATCGGTACGTCACCCAAAATTTGGTCTTGGCATTATAAAAAGTCTTGAACAAAAAGATAGCACAACACTCTATGCTGATGTACAGTTCAAAACAGGGCTTAAAAAAATTAAAGCCGACTTTTTAAAGCCGGCTTAAAAATACATTATAAAAAATTAACGAGCATACATTCAACAGCAATACAAATAATATTTGTAAAAACTTTTGATGTCATTCTGAGGCCCAATCTGGGCCGTAGGAATCCAGTCTATAAAATTAGAAAATATAATAATTTGTGGATCACCATTACGTTGCGTTCCTCAGGATGACATTTGGTAGTTTATTATACAATTCGTTCATGTAGATTATTTTGCAACACGCTTAACCACAAATGCGCGAAGCATCCAAGCCATTTTCTCTTGTTTTTCAATAAGATCGGTTAAAAAATTACTCGTACCAGCATCAGCATACTTATCTAAAGTAACATCAATATCTTTACGAATTTGTTTAATAACTGCTTCATGGTCATGGAGAAGCTGATGCAACATTTCATAAGCAGTTTTACCTTCACCAAAAAGTGATTCATCCAAAATTGATAATTTATGAAACTCCTTGAGCGATGCAATAGTCTTTCCACCAACAGTACGGGCTCTTTCGGCGATATCATCAACAATATCAAAAAGCTCTTCATATTGTTTCTTAAAAAATAAATGTAGTGGATAGAAATCCTCCCCAACTACATTCCAGTGATAATTTAATGTTTTGGTATAGAGGGCAAATTCATTTGCTAATAACTTGTTCAACATTTCAGCGACATTACTACAATTTTTTTCCGTTATGCCAATATCCACTTTTTCCATCTTTTTCCTTTGTATAAAAATATTTTTTTTTTGCAACAAATGATATCTTATCAGCAAAGGTAATTTTATTGCAATAAGTTATCAACTCACTATTAAAACTACTTTTACCTAGGTTCTGTGAACCAAATTTTATCTGAGCCAAATTAGAGTTCCTCCAAAATATAAAAAAGATAAATAAGATTGAGCAGCCTTATCAAATCGAGAAAAAATCCTACGAAAATGTTTGATTTT
>Ga0105046_10002466_pt1 | contig 29193 bp, 23 predicted proteins | sample MAT03_FD_78385 | JGI IMG/M metagenome (GOLD analysis project Ga0105046, IMG submission 78385) | Freshwater microbial communities from Lake Fryxell liftoff mats and glacier meltwater in Antarctica - MAT-03 (megahit assembly) | ecosystem: Environmental > Aquatic > Freshwater > Ice > Liftoff... | reverse complement strand
TTCCTTAATGATGGACGCTTCGGAAGCATCGTACACGAGCAGTTTTTTCTCTTCGGGACAATTGAGGAAAAGATATCGCCCGTCCCCTCCGGCTCGTATGCTGGCCACCTTGCCGGGCAACTTGATGCTTTTCTTGTCGCCGTCGAATTTGGCTGGCTGAATGGAGAGTCCGGTTGGCACCAGATTCTTTGGCTGCGGAATCTTCGGATCGGGCACCTTCGGATCCGGCAGTTTCGGATCTGGTTTCTCAGGCCCCGGCTCCGGCTTCTCATCATCGTTGTCTGCAACGACCTTTGGTTCTTCATCGTCCAGAACGAACTTGTAAACCGCGAATGCACCACCCGCACCGAGAAGGAGGAACAACAAGAGTCCGACAACTAGCGAGCTCTTCCTGCCGCCTTTGCGTTCCCGATCGCCAGGTCGGCGGCGCGGGATCGAGTGTTCTTCATCGTCCTCGTCGTCACGATCGCGGCGAAATCTAGGAGCCGGCTCATCATCCTCGTCGTCATCGCGATTGAGGCGCAATTTGGGTGATGGTTCATCATCATCATCTTCTTCTTCTTCGTCTTCCCTCCCACGAGTAGCGGCCGACCTTCGCGGACGTTCGTCCGGCTCGACTTCCTCGATGTCCGAGACTTCCTCAATCTCGGTAACTTTGTCGTCATCTTCTGCAGATTGTTGATCGCGCTCGCGTCGTTTGGATCGACCAACCGCGGGACTGCCGAGGTCGTCGACTTCATCTTCCGCCGATTTTCGAGCAGGCTTTTCCGGTCGTTCTTCCTCGTCGTCAAGAACTTCGAAACCCGCGTTCGCCGGCTCGGATTTCTTTGGCAATGGTGGCGGACCAGCGGTTTTCGCTCCCGGGATGGGAAACGTCGAGCCGCACTGCTTGCAGATGACCGATTTTTTGTGCGAATATTGATCGACAGTGGCGGTCGTTCCGCATTCGGGGCAAATGGCACGAAGAGACATACGGGGAACCTGGACCGGTTTGGCGAAAGGATTACTCGCCATGCTACGAGCGGGCAGCATAGCTCTCAAGATGGGGGTGTAACGAAAGCGAGCCTCCCGATGGCGGGGAGGCTCATTCCGTTTCGCTCGTGACGTTAAATCAATCGTCCTTCTTCTTTTGTGGGGGACGTCCGCCACCACGCTGCACGGTGTAGGGCTCGCCAATGAGTTCCTTGTACTTGGTCTTCTGATCGGACGTGAGAATTTCGTCGGCCTTTTCCTTGGCTTCCTTGGTGAGAGCAGTCAGCTTCTCGCGCACTTCGGGGGAGACATTGAAACCCCCCTTGCCACTGCCTTTGAACAACTCGCCGCGATCCTTGTCCAGTTCCGCGTTGATCTCTTTCAGCTTCTTGAGTTGATCATCTTTGATACCGAGATCCTTGACATTGTCGGCTTTGAGATACGCAGCCGGTCCGCCTTGTTGGCGTGCAATCTGTTTGAGCCGAGTCAATTGCTCGGGCTTCAAGATCTTCTCAACCTCTTTACCTGGAGTTTCAATTTCGTCCTTGAACACTTCTCGAATCTTCTCTTCCATCTTGTCTTCGGGAACGTCCTTTAACTGGTTCACTTTTTCCATCATCTTGGCGATGCGAGCCTGTGCATCCTCGCTTGGCTTCCCGCCTTTGCCGAAACCGCCGAATCCCCCGAAGCCTTGCGGCAACTTCTCTTTGACGGCCTTGATTTGCTCTTCGTCCATCTTCAGTTCTTTTTGCACGCCCGCATTGGAGGCGAGCATGGCCGGGTTGTCGTTGATGACCTTCTGAGCGGCTCCAAACAATTTGAAGAGAGCTGGATCAAACTCTTGAGCGGATGATTGACCGAGTATGGCCATCACCGCCAACATGGCACTAGTCACGATAAGTTTACGCATAGTTGCGGGTCCCCGATTGGGAAAAGAGATTGGTCTGGAAAGGATCACCCCAGCCAATTGCTGGGGTTCCTCACCTTGGGAAAATTCTAGGCCGACAACCATGAGAGTGAAGTGAAGCCGCCAAATTCATTGCGCCGAATCGTTGACACGTTAACTGAGACTCAATCTGCAATCTCAAACTTCGGCGGGTCTGCTGGCAAAACCTGGAAGATCGAGGCGGAAACAGGCACCGATGCCATCCTTACCCACGCCCACGCTGAGTTTGCCGCCAAGCAGGTGAGTCCATCTTGTCGCCAGTGCCAATCCCAGGCCAACGCCCCCGGCTTTAACATCCGCGTCCAGCCCGCGACGGAACGGGCGGAAGATTGAGCAGCGGTCCTTGATGGTCACGCCCGGACCGCGATCTTCGACTTCAATCGCCAGCCGGCCTTCGACACTCAAAGCCCGCAGGACGATACTAGGGTCGTTCGCGTCCCGAGAATACTTCTGGGCGTTGTCGATCAAGTTGCTGATAATCTGTTCGACAAGCCCCATGTCGGTTGTGAGAATCGCACCTTCGGAGACCTGGTTTTCAATAGTGAGGTCCTTGCCGGCCGCGGCACAGCGTTCTTCCCAGTTGCGGTGTACTTGTTCGAGAAGTCCCGCGACCTCCACCGGCTTCTTCTCCACATTCGGGCGTGATTTTTCTAGGCGGGCGAAATCGAGCACGTTGCCGATCAGGCGATGCAGTCGATCAGCCTCGCCGTTTAGCGTGGTTAAATACTCGGCTTTCTGTGTTTCGTCAGTTACCAAGCCGCTTGAAAGCAAGTCCAGGTACAAGCGTAGCGTCGTTAGCGGCGTTCGCAGTTCGTGCGTGACCGCAGAGACAAAACGAATGCGCCGTTCCGAAAGATCGAGAATCGACCAGCCGCCCAGGCCAACAGCGAACAATACAATCAAGGCCGCGCCCCAGGCAAAAGCGAGTCCGATGCGAAGCGGGGTCCAGCCGGGTGACGGAAGCGAAGCCGGGTCGATTGGCCGATACTGCTCCGGCAAGGATTGAACGACTGGGTCGAACTCGACAGGCAGTGCCGTCATCGCCCGATCCGGCCTCTGCGGTTCGCCGGGTGGCAAAGCGACAAATTGCGTTTCCGGGAACAGGTCCGCGACTTCGTCTTTTAGTAAGGCCTGCAGTTTCGGCCAATCGATGGCGAAACCCTGAAAGACCGGTTTGCCGCTAACTTTAGCGGCACGAACGATGAGCAAGTGTTCCGGTTTCTCGGCACTTGGCAGCCAGATGGGGCGCATGGCACCGAGTTGCACTTCAACCGTCTGGTAAGTCATGCCGGATTTGAGCGGAAAGGCCGCACCAAATCCCGGGGCCATGTTAGCCCGGTTGTCGTCGAAGATGTACGCCCATTGGCCTTCTCGACGAGCCCGGTTCGTGACGACCACTCGATAGGCGAAGTCCAATTGCTGTGGAGACAGCGAATTATTGAGCCCGGAAGGCACCGGTGATTGAGCCGCTTGAGATCCGGCACCGCGGGGGTTGTTATCGTATTGCTGGTCGTTCCGGTCGGGATTATAGTTTGCACCTCGGCCGGCAAATCTGTTCGTGTTCACTATCTCCTGAAGCTCGGCCCAGCGTTGTGCGTCGCGATCATTTTCCACTGACGCCACACCCATCTCGCGGAATGTGGTCATGATAGACGCAGCCGGGTATCGAGCCTTCAGCGTGCAGAGCAAGTCTGATTTTTCAGAGGTCACGTTGTTCAAGGCCATTTCAATCGGCTGTTTTCGCAGTATCTTCTGCAAGTCCTCCGAGATGACTTGAGGTGAAGTCCAGCCGTTGGTTTGATCGATCTGAAAGTGCAACCGCATCCAGTCGGGCATCTCGGCAGTGAGCAACGGAGAAGGTAAGTAGACCTGTCCTGGGGCACAAGCAATTCCCGTCGACGTGAGTGCCGGGAACGGAGTGTGCAGGGCGATGTATTGCGGATACGGCCGCGATTCTTCTCTCGCGAGCGCTGGCGACAACCGACTATCAAGCCGCCATAGCGCCAAACGTAGTTTGTCCGCTCGTTCTTTTTGCTGAAGGAAAAGCCATTCGGATTCTTGGGCGTTGGCGGCCGCAACTCGCTGATCCTGCTCGACCCGAAGCGCAGCGCGAGTTGCCCAGCCAAGCCCACCGAGCAGCAATGCAGAGATGGCAAGGAATCCGATGAAACTACGGGTTTTGCTGCGAAACCAGTTCATGATGAATGCCGCGATTCAGAATGGTGGACGATCGATCTCCGGGCCAATTGTTCTGCCTTGCTTAACGGTAAGTAGTCTTCGGCCGCTGAAGACTGGGGACTTTTGTGTAGGAGCAGACTTGCCAAGATCGCTGCGACTGCACTTCCCGTCCAACACCAGTAGCCTGGCTGATGAAGGATCAGCTCCCAAAAGTCTGGAAGAGGGCAGAGTGTGAGCAAAACCCCTGTAACTCCCGCAATGATCGCAATCCTTCGTACACCAAAAGCGAGCGACAGGACTGCGGCGGGTTGCGAAATTCGCTAGCCAGGCTCCCGCGATCAAAGCCCGCGTTAGATTCCAATCTTCCATCTCTGGGCTGAACCAAGCACGATACCCCATCTGAAATGCTTCATAACCACTCACGCTGCCCAGCCAAGGCTTCGCATTCATTAACTTCGCAACAGGCAACAGGAATGCCAACCCGAAAATTCCGGTCGGAATCCCAACGGCGATAAGACGGCGAGAGTATCTCACATCTTCTAGTTTACTCAAACAGCAGCATCTTGAATCGATAACCCCGGGCCAGCCATGTAGCCGCGAGCCCGAACCGTGACAATCGCTTCGTCGGTATTTTTTCCCGAGGGGTCTTTCAGTTTCGCTCGCAATCGGGCGACATGCATATCGATCGTTCGAGTTTCGAGCCCATCGGGAGTGATCCCCCAGACTCGTTCCAAGAGTTCTTCACGGGTCACAGCACGCTGACGATTGTTCACGAGGTACTGGAGTAATGCGGTTTCGGTTTCGGACAACTCCATGCGATTGCCGCCCGGCCAGCGAACTTCCCGGCGCGGCAAATCGATCATCCCCTTGCCGAAATTCAGCTTGTGGATGTCGGGCGGCTTCGGAGCTGCCCGGCGAAGGATGGCCTCGACACGAGCCAAAAGTTCACGGGCTGAGAATGGCTTGACCACATAGTCGTCGGCACCGAGTTTCAGGCCCTTTACGCGATCTTCTTCTGTTCCACGTGCTGTGAGCAGGATGACCGGGCGAAACGGAAACGTCTTGCGAATCTCACAGAGGACGTCCAGACCATCCCGTCGCGGCAACAGGATGTCCAAAAGGACGAGATCAACGTTTGGCTGAAGTGCGGCATTGAGGCCGGTTTGACCGTCGGCGGCCTCGGTTACTTCATAGCCAGTCAGCCGTAGGGCGTCGGAAACGCCTCGGCGGATGGCTGGCTCATCTTCCACTACAACGATCCGGGCCTTGCTCGCCATGCGTACACCGGGGTCAATCGAGAAGGATCCGAGCGGCAACCGCGCACCGCCACATTAACTAAGACGACTGTGGACTCGAAACCAACACAGACTTTCCGGAAGGTATCTTGAAGCCTAACAATCTCAGCAGCCAATCGTTGGCGATTCTCTTGGTCGTTGCAAGCGGCTCGCCTGCATAAAACTTAAAAGGCCAGCCGCCTGTTCTACGTTAGACGCCTCCCGCGGATCAATCTTTCACATTCAGGCCCTTCGACGTCGCCTGGTCCTTCAATATGTCACGAAGTGCCTGATCCAATGCCTTTTCGCCAGTGAGTTTCTGCTGCTTGGCCCGTTCGGCGTCGATGTACTTTGCTCGCTTGGTCGAGAGTTCCGAAACGGTTTTCTGAATCTCCGACCGCTCGCCAGCCTTCTTTTTCAGGTAGGGCTCCCGATCGTCTGCCTTCAGCTTTTTTAATTCGTCGGGCAAATCTGCCTCTTTGATCTTCTTCAGGTCGAAATCCTTCTCGTTCAGCATTTTGTCGATCAGATCGCACTCGGCATTCTTGTAGAGACCACCGGCCTTCGTGATGCCACGTTCGATCGCGGCACCGGGGGCGACCTTTGCCGCATTGCCATCCTGTGCCAATTGATTCGCACGACTAGCCGCGCCCTTTGTACCGAACCAAAGGTAAGTGTCGTTGATTTTCGTGCCGAGTTTGCGGATCTCTTCGTCGAACGGAGTGACGATTGCGACTTCGGCCTTGGCACCTTCTTGATCAATGTTGGATGATTTGCCGCCACACTTGCTGGCGAAAGTATTCCAGCCAGCAGCATCCAGGTGCGTCGGCGTTCCACAGTAAATCGTGTTAATGAGAATTCCCTTGCCCTTCGCTTGCTCCGCGACTGATTCGAGACTTACGTCCTTGTCCTGATCGACCGGCTCGTTGCCACAAACGAAGATGATCCGCAGTCCGTCTTTTTCCGGAGACCATTTGAGTTCTTCGAGAGCGTACTTGCTCACTCGTGCGGCAAACTCGGAACTGCCTGCCGCCGCAGTTTTCAGCGCGTTGATTCGCTTGTAGACCTCATCCAGATCGGTCGTGAGTTCGACTTCCTTGCGTACCCAGCCTCGAGAAGCGTCGTAGGTGTTGTTGCCGTAGCTGTAGAGCCCGACGCGAAGAGTCGGCGTCGGTTCCACTTTCGCTAACTCGTTGACAAACGACCAGAGTTTTCGTTTGGCGGAGTCAATCAGCCCGTCCATGCTTCCGGACGTGTCGAGACACAGGACGATGTCCACCGGCTTGCCGGTTTCAGGAAGCGGGGCGGCCAAGAGCGAGGCGGGGACAAGCATCATGGCGAAGATAGCGGCTCGCATTTTCTGTCTCTCTTGAGCTTCGTTAGAAGTTGGACGAACGAGGAGGGGAGTTCTTGTAACGCCGAAATAACACTGAATCTGGGTAGAGTCGAGCGGCGTCAGCCGCCGGGTAATGACTTCACCCGGCGGCTTACGCCGCTCGGCTCGCCACGGACTTACTGCTTAAACGTAAGCCCCTTCGACTCGACTTGTTCCTTTATCATCGCCCGCAGGGCTTCGTCGAACGCCTTGTCGGCCTCACTTTTTGGCTGCTTTTTGCTTTGTTCTTCGATGAACTTCACGCGTTTAGCATTCAGGTCGGCAACCTTCTTTTGAATGTCCGCCCTTTCGGTTGCTTTCTTCTTCAAATACGGTTCGCGTTCCTCGGCTTTAAGTTTCTTGAGTTCTTCGGGCAGGTCTTCTTCCTTGATCTTCTTGAGATCGAAGTCTTTCTCCGTCTCCATGCGATCGATCAGATCGCACGCGGCATTCTTGTAGAGTCGGCCGGCCTTGGTGATGCCTCGCTCCGTGGCCACATCGCCCGCGGCCTTGCCTGCGTTGGCATCCTGTGCAACCTGGTTGGTAGCGGCAGCAGCCCCCTTGGGGCCATACCAGCAGTAAGTGCTGTTGATGCTGACACCGAGTTTTTGAATATCTTCGTCGTAGGGCGTCTTGAGAACGACCGCGCTTTTGGCTTTGTCCTGATCGATGTTGGCGTACTTACCGCCCGCGATCTGTGCGAATTCCTTGTATCCGGCCGCATCAGCATGATTGGCGGGACCACAGAAAATCGTGTTGACGATCACACCCTTGCCCTTGGCCATCTCGGCCACATGCGAAAGGGCAACCTCTTTATCCTGGTTGGCGGATTCATTGCCGCAGACAAATATGATTCGCAATGCGCCCTTGTCATCGGACCATTTTAGGTCGGCGATCGCATCTCGGCTCACTCGAGCTACGAACTCGTTGCCTCCGTGAGTGCGGAGTGCGTACAGGCTCTTGTAAACCTCATCGAGATCGGTCGTAAGATCGATGTCTTTGCGGACCCACCCTCTGTTCTTGTCATAGTCGTTGTTGCCGTAGCTATACAGGGCAACGCGAAGAGTCGGGGCCGGCTCAATCTTGGCAAGATCGTTGACGAGGGCCCAAAGTTTGCGCTTCGCGGAATCAATCAGGCCGTCCATGCTGTTGGACGTATCCAACGCGAGCACCACATCGACGGGCTTGCCTTTTTCAGCGGGTGGTAATGGAGCGGCCGAAGCGGCCAGGGGAAAGGCGATCAAGACTACAAAACCAAAAATCACGGCACGCATGACAAACCTCCGGTTAGGTGAGGGCATTGTAACCGGAAGGGGCTGGGTCTTGCTGTAACGTTTCGGTAACGTGTCAACGCAAACGGGCGACCCGCTGGGTCGCCCGTTAAACGTAATCGCTTGCTTGAATCATGTGGCGATGGCGAGAATATCTTCTTCCGTCATGATGAGATACTCTTTGTTATCGACCGTAATCTCGCTGCCGGCATAACTGGTGAAGAGTACGCGGTCGCCTTGCTTTACCTGGAAGGTAGAGCGTCTGCCGTTCTCCAGAATCTTGCCCTCGCCCGTTGAAAGGACTTTGCCTTGCTTGGGCTTTTCGCGGGCGTTATCGGGAAGGACGATACCTCCCGCAGTCTTTTCCTCGGCTTCGAGGCGTTCAACGAGAATTTTGTCGTTCAGAGGGAGCACGGTCATTAGGTCGGTTCTCCAGGGTTGGGTTTTGTTTGATGCAGTTCCACGGTTCCGTAAACACGATCGAGCGCACGAAGCACTGTCTTGAGTACCACGTGCGGATTAACGGGTTTGGGCACAACGCTGAAGACTTGAGCGTGAAACGCTTGCCGCATGAGTTCCAGGGTGGCGTCTGCCGTGATCAAAATCGCGGGCAGCAATGCGTTAATCTGTCGAACCAGCTGCAAAGTCTCAAGCCCAGTGAGTTTGGGCATGTGCATGTCGAGCATGACCAAATGGATCGGCTCGGCCTGGACAATCTCAAGAGCCTCTTCGCCGTGCGAAGCCAAGATTGGACGAAAGCCCTTCGACTCAACGATTTCACCAAGAGCCTCGCGGACGTCCTGGTCATCGTCAGTAATGAGAATCGAAAATCGCTGAGTCGTCACCGTCATGGGTTGCACCGCATCCAGTCGCACAATCAATACTTAAGCAAATTTCGTACCTTTACATCCAAATGACATCAACGATCGACCTAAGCCCTCATTTGACAGAGGGATATACGGTACTTTATCTTGTCCAAATTCAAGCAACGTGTCAATTGAACCTTGGGGAACCTGTCAGCTTGGCAGGATTCTGGCGCGTTATCTTGGGAACGCTCATTTCCCGAATGGCGTTCAGAGTGTCGCTACTTCAACACGCGCACCGAAATGCCGCTCGGCTTGTCCGGCGTGCGATAGACGCGATTGGTGGCCTTCTTGAAGTCGCTTTCCTTGGCGGTGTAAATGTCGCAAAAAGTCTGCGGATTGCGGTCTGCCAGCGGGAACCAGGAACTTTGAACTTGCACCATAATGCGGTGCCCCGTCCGAAAACAGTGGAGTGAGTCGGGCATCGTGAACTTGACGACCGTTGGTTTGCCCGGTTGAAAGGCCTCGGGCTTCTCGAAGCTGTCGCGGAACTTGCCGCGGAAGATGTCTCCTCGCACCATCTGCTGGTAGCCACCCATCTTCACCTTTTCCAGGTTTGGCTCCGGATCGGGGAAATCATCGGGATAGACGTCGATGAGTTTCACAACCCAATCGCTATCGGTGCCTGTCGTGCTCACGTGCAGCTTGACTTCGATTGGTCCGCCAATCGTGTAATCTTCCGTCAATGGCTCGGTTTGATAGACAAGCACATCGGTTCTCCTCGCAGCGAATCGCTGGTCCGCAATCATGTATTCCTTTTCCATTCCAATTGCATTGCGGTCAAAGTAGGGCACTGGCTTCGCGGGATCACTGACAAACTCGTCGAAAGCATCGCCGCCCGGTTGCAGGTCGAGTTGACGAGAGCGAGTAAGCTTGCCATCGCCCTGGAACGAAAGAGTTCTTTCCTCGGATTGCTTGGGTGGCCAGGCGTCGTACTTTCGCCAGACGTTGGTTCCCGTTTCAAAAACCCACGCTTCGGGCGGCTTCCAGGCTCCTTTGCCTTTGAGGTGGAATTCGAAGAACGGAAACTCGATCTGCTCGCGATAGTAGACGGCCGTCTTGACGTTGAATTTGACGTGGCCGAGATGATCGCCATCGCCGCCCGACCAGCCGCCATGCACCCACGGACCCATGACGAGTGTGTTGGCCGGATGATCGGGGGTCTGCTTTTCGGTGTTCTTGTAGGTCTCCAAAGCGCCGAACAGGTTCTCCGCGTCGAACCAGCCACCCACTGTGAGCACAGCCGGCTTGATCGCCTTCAGATGTGGCCGTAGGTTCCGGGCCTTCCAGAAATCGTCGTATGACCCATGGCTCATGGCCTCATTCCAGAAGGGGACATCGCCCTTCAAATACTTCTTGTCGGCGTTGTAGAGGGAACCCATTTTCAGGAAAAAATCGTAACCGTCTTGTGTCCCGTGATCGAATGGAAGGTAAGGGAACTTCGTTGTGGGCTCCGGCCGCGGCTTGCCGAAGTTGGCCATAAAATTGAAGCAGTGCGGCAGGAACAACACACCGTTGTGATGAAAATCATCGCCCACGAACCAGTCGTTGATTGGTGCTTGCGGGCTAACGGCCTTCATGGCCGGGTGGGCGTCAATCATCCCGGCAGCCGTGTAAAAGCCGGGATAAGATATGCCCCATTGGCCGACTTTGCCGTTATGGTTTTTCACGTTCTTGAGCAACCACTCAACTGTGTCGTAAGTGTCGCTGCTTTCGTCTACATCCTTGGGCCCTTTCTTGGGGTTATGCGGACGCATGTTGACGAACTCGCCCTCGGACATCCAACGGCCACGTACATCTTGGTACACGAAAATGTAACCTTCTTTGCCGAAAAGGGGAGAAGGCCCCAGGTTGTCCTTGTACTTGTCGATGCCATAGGGGCCGACGGTGTACGGGGTACGCATCATCAGGAACGGGTACTGTTTGGTATCCTCCTTGGGCACATAAATGCTCGTGAATAATTTCACGCCATCACGCATGGGGATTTTGAATTCGTGCTTTGTGTAGCCCGCGAGGACGGCTTCTCTTCCCTGGGGATAGAGAAGTGGTGTCCACACAAGCAAAAATCCGATCGAAAGGGGGAAAATTCGTGTTCTCATTGCGTTCCCTCAAGTTAGACACGTAGTTTACAACACAGGCAAGCCGTATTGGCATACGAATTGCGGGTTAGCGAAGGGTAACACCCGCAAACGAGGCTTTGCCTCCTGCATTGCCGCTCTCTTCAGGAGAAGTTATGCCAATTTTGTCGCACCCGGCCTTTGGCCCACGCACCTCGATCATCTACATCACGGCGGGAGCGCTAATTGATGTTTGGACAGTAGTTTGGTATCTCGCCTTTGGGAGAGGTACGCCAGGCGGTATCAACGACAGTACACAGTTTTGGCTCTGGGGGTTCTTTTTGACCGGACTGACTTTGCTTGTCGTAGGAGTGCTTCTAGGAAGGATCGGACAAGCCGCCCGTAAGGCTGAGATGCCACCAGCCGAGGCTTTGGCTGCAGAGGCTCAAATCCAGACCACTGCTGCCGCAAATCCTCAGCAGGTTGTTGCACAGCCCGCTCATGCAGTTGTGCCGACTCCCGCAGGAAGTAATGTCATGCCTGCACCTGCTGCAGTCGCGTCGCAATACGTTCCCGGAGTTACCCGTCGATAGCTGTTACAGGGCGATATTCAACAAAGGGCCGAGCTAACTCTGGCACCACCTCGACGATGGAGTGAATCGGAGAATCCGTTCGTTGAAATATCGCCCGATAAATAGGCCGGCCCTGTTTACGGAATTTTCGCTCGAAGTTTGTCATATAATCGTTTTCATCCTTCCCTTCACTTGATGCAGGTGCAGATAGCTCGTGGAAGGAATGTCCCATTCCGCGAACGATATGGATCATGACAGCTTGATAGGCTTCGACGTCCGTGGCGATCGAAAGCCGGCCTCCGACCTGTAAGACGTTTCCGGCCGCCAAGGCAAATTCCGGAGTAAAAACTCTTCGCTTACGATGCTTTGTTTTCCACCAGGGATCAGGAAAATAGACGTGGACGGTTTGCACGGACCGCGGAGCGACACGATCGCGAAGGATATCTCTGCCGTCACCGCAAGCCAGGCAAACATTCGTCAGCCCGCGTTCCAGCAACCGAGTCGCTCCGAACAGTTGGTATTTGCGTTCGATTTCCACGCCGAAGTAGTTGATCTTTGGATTCGCGGTTGCGGAAGTCGTCAGAAAGAGGCCTTTTCCAAAGCCGATCTCGACTTCAATCGGATGATCGTTCGCGAATAGTTCGCTCCAGACGATCGCAGGAGGAACCGCGCCACGAGGAATGTCCGGCAGCAGGCAAGGTTCGAGTTGCTCGCGAGTGAATTTCTTGGTTCGTGGCACGTTTGAGTGTCAACTCCTACTGCATTGAGCAGGTGAATTTGAATCGCCGACAAGGACATCACGGGATTGAAACATCACCCCTCGCGACCATGAGTCTATTGGACTGCCCAGAGATCTCTCGCGTCTTCGACAGTTGCGACCCTCTTTAAACCGTGTAAAATTTTACCAAGCCTCTCCGTGTCCTCAATTTCTTCGACCTCTGGTAAAAGTGCAATCCCAGCCTCACCGAGTTGAAGATCTAGCAGTACGGCAATCCCCTCAATTATTCCTTCTGCCCGACCTTTTTGCTTACCTTTTTCCATGCCTTTTTCCATGCCCTGTTCCATGCCCTTTTCCATGCCCTGTTCCATGCCGATGAGTTCGGCGCTAGTGACGTATGGCATCTTCGACTCCCGTTCGATTTGTACAATTTCCTTCCACACCATTTTCTCCGCTTCTTTCGGCAAACGCAAGAGCCAATCGAGCACACGATATAACTTGCGGATGCGATTCGCATTGTAGCCGAGGCGATAAAGTCCGCGGATCAAGTGAATCTTCCAGGCTTGTCGCTCTGCGTCGTTCCCACGCGTCGCTTGCGTCTTTAGATGCGCGACTGTAATGACTGCAAAGGAATTGGGGTCTGCTTCAAGCGACTCCAAACGGTCACCGAAATCGAGCAACTTAACCGTTGGAAAACGAAAGGTCAGTTCTCCACCTTCATTTGCTTCCCGATATTCAGAAGGTCGCCAGTTTGCAACTTCGTCAGCCAGAACCGCGAGACTGAACACGGGTCGGTCGAACTTGTCCGAAATCCGATAACGATATTGGTACATTCTCCGAGGGAATTCCGGCTGCGCCTGGCTCTGTACTTCCACATGCACGAGCACCAAGTTCTCTTCACCAGTGTGACGATAGATTTTGACCAACTTGTCTACGGTCCGGTAACCGAGTTCGGACTGCGGAGTCAATTGCTGAAGCTCCTTGTCGAGAAACTCGTGGCCACGAGACCAATCGATTAACGCGTGAATCGCCGGGAAGTAGAACGCGAGGAATTCCTCGAACCACTCCTCGATCGCTTCCTTCCAGGGACTATCGTACTCGTCCATCGACGTTCCCTGCCTAACCTTTCAACGAGTCAAGGCCACCAATCGGCACGCCCATGACTTGGCACTCGAAAACCGGAAGGTTATTCACGAATCCTTGTGCATCGAAGATCGTTTGCCGCCGATCGACGCGCACGCCTTTGCCAATAATCACGAGTCGATCGCCCGGTCGGACCGGCTTGCGAAACCTGGCTTTGTCAAGGCCCCCGAGCCCTAGCAAATTCCCCGGTGAAACGTTGTTTGTCATCGCATAGTAGCAAAGTAGCTGTGCCGCGGCCTCGCTTTGGAGCACACCGGGAAATATTGGCAAATTTGGGAAGTGGCCCTCGACCCAAAATTCGTCGGCTCGGACGTCCTTGTAGCCCGCGATAATGTGATTCGCCGTATCCACGTAAACCACGGCCGAGAGGTGCTCCATGTGCCCGCGGTGCGGAATCATGCGACGTATTGCTTCCGCGTCGGCGACGATGCGACTCAGGTCGAGTGTAGATGGATCGAGTATCAATTCGCGAGGCATATTGGCATTCAAGCAAGGAGGTCGACCACTTGGCCGAGGTCGGTGAGAAGTGCATCCGGGCGGAACTTGGAATCCTTCAATTGTGTCGTCGTAGCAGAGAGCGAAGCGCGGTCGCCAGCGAAGAGGGCGGTCTTCATCCCCCATGCTTTAGCTGGTGCTATGTCTCGCGTCAAACTCGAACCGACGTGCAGAATCTCACTCGGTTCGATCCCGCGATTGCCCATGGCTTCGATTGCGGCTTGGAAAAGTGTATCCGAGGGTTTTCTTGCCATAGGCTCGAACGACACCACGCGATTCGCCTGCGGAACTAACAAATCAAATTGCATCGATGCGTCCTGGGCAGCCAAGGCACGAGCCAATTGCGTGGACGTGAAGCACTGTCCATCCGCCAGCAGACCCTGGGTGATGCCTGACGTTCCTAGGAACGTCACCGCCCGGGCCGCGTGCTCGTAACATCCCGTGCCCTGCAAGCTCGCGTGAAAGAAGTACGATACTTTCCTTGAGTACTCGTTCAGTGCCCCGAAGAACCCGGCATCAAATTTGTACTCCTTCTGAAAGAGCTTCTTGATAATGCCCTCCCAGATTTTCTCGCCCGCGATTTCCGGTGTCTTTTCTTGCGAGGATGTCAACCGCTGATCGGCGAGGGCTTTCTTGTAGATCTCTCGCATGTAGTCGGCCGGTTGGCCAGGCTTGCGGCTCATCGAGCCCCACATCTTGAACTCGTGGATCGTTTTGTCCAGCGCGACGTTCATCATCAAGTCGTTTTCGACCTCGAACTTCAATTCACCCTCGGAGATCGAGAGAAGCGTGCCGTAAACGGTCCACAGCACACCACGAATGCCTTCGATCCGCGGCAAGTGGGCACGAACTTTCGGAGGGTCAGGATTGGGCGCAGCGGGCCACGGCAGGCCGCGGCCATCGAGATAAGTCGCGTATTGATCGAGGGTGAGAGGCATCTGCCGCCGCGGTAGGCTACGCCGAAAGCGGCGAGCTAAGCAACCAGTTCTTTGATGACCTTGGCCGGTTCGACGCCCGTAAGGCGCTGATCGAGCCCCTGATATTTGTAGCTAAATTTGTCGTGATCGATACCAAGCAGATGCAGAATTGTGGCGTGGAAGTCGTGAACGTGGCAGGGATCCTTCACGATGTTGTAACTGAAGTCGTCCGTTTCCCCAAAAATCGCGCCCCCCTTGGCACCGCCGCCGGCCATCCACATGGTGAAATTTCGGGGGTGATGATCGCGGCCATAGTTGTCTTTCGTCAAGCCACCCTGCGAGTACACGGTTCGTCCGAATTCCCCGCCCCAAATTATGAGCGTGGAATCCAGCAGGCCCTTCTGCTTCAAATCCTGAACCAGTGCATAACAAGGTTGATCGACATCGCGGCATTGATCGGGCAGACGGCCCTTTACGTTGCCGTGCGTATCCCAGTTGTTGTGATAAATCTGGACGAAACGCACGCCGCGTTCGACCATCCGCCGGGCCATCAAAACCGAGTTTGCAAACGAGCCGGCTTTCTTTACATCTGGCCCATACAACTCAAGCGTCTTGGAAGTCTCCTTCGAGAGGTCGGTCAAATCAGGGACGCTGGACTGCATGCGGAATGCCATCTCATACTGCTGAATGCGCGTCGTCGTTTCAGGATCGCCCGTGGCTTGCTGGCTGAGTTCATTCAACTTCTTCAGCCCATCGAGCGTCTTGCGGCGAACATCACTCGATACACCTGGCGGATTATTGATGTACAAAATGGGGTCGCCCTTCGCTCGGAACGAGACGCCGGCATGTTCGCCCGAAAGATAACCCGATTGCCAGAGTCGGCCCGAGATGGCTTGCACCTGCTCCTGGTTCGTCGGAGTCGCGACAAGAACAACGAACGTTGGCAAGTTCTGATTCAACGAGCCGAGCCCATAACTCGCCCAGGCCCCGAGACAGGGGCGACCCGTGACCTGATTGCCTGTCTGCATGAACGTAATGGCCGGCTCATGATTAATCGCTTCCGTGTGCATCGAACGGATGAAGCACATATCATCGGCCATCTTGGCCTTCCAAGGCAGCAGTTCCGAAAGCCACATGCCGCACTTGCCATGCTGGGCGAATTTGTACTTTGTCGGTGCAACTGGAAAGCGGGCCTGGCCCGAGGTCATCGTCGTGAGGCGCTGGCCCTTCCGTACGGAGTCAGGCAGATCCTTGTCGTAAAACTCCTGTAGTTTCGGCTTATAGTCGAACAGATCGAGTTGGCTGGGTCCGCCGACCATGTGCAAGTAGATGACATTCTTTGCCTTGGCAGGGAAATGCGTTTCGGGGAGTGCCGCATTGATGCCGGTCTTCGAGCCCGCCTGAGCTTCGCCATCCATCAGCGAGCCAAGCGCGGCCGCGCCAAGAACGTTCGCCCCGCTCGTGAGAAAGTGTCGGCGAGTAATATTGCGGATGTATTCGTTGGTCGGGTGCATCAGATTATCGTGTGAAAGAGTGCTTCGTTTACGGCAAAGACGGTCGGCTCCACGCATTAAAATAGTCAAACTCTGTGTTCCACTGGTATTTTAGCGTTTGCTTTGGGCATAGTCTTCCCCATGACTCGACGCTACGATTATTTTAGCCAATCACCCCAAATCTGTGTGGAAGTTTCGATCTTTGGACAGATTACGTGAAAATATGTTCATCAGTCGTCTTCGAACGCCATGAGTGGCTTGTTCAAACGGGCGGAATCGTGTATCGCATAGGGAGTTGAATTCCTTTGAGGAGTATCGTGCATGGCCCTGCTGGAAGCACGTGGGCTGGTCAAGATCTACGGGAAGCGCCGGGTAGTCGATGGCGTTTCCTATGAGGTCAATCCAGGTGAAGTGGTCGGTTTGCTCGGTCCCAATGGAGCCGGCAAGACGACAAGCTTTCGTATGACGACCGGGCAGATTGTTCCGAACGACGGCCAAGTCGTCTTCAACGGTCAAGATGTCACGACACTGCCGATGTATCGGCGAGCCCGTTTGGGTATGGGCTACCTGACTCAGGAACAGAGCATTTTCCGCAAGCTCTCGGTTGAAAAAAACCTGACCGCGATCCTGGAAGCGTTGCCAAGAAGCCGGTCGCTCGGCAGGCGTTTGACGAAAGCGGAGCGCCGCGATCGAACCAACGCGATGCTCGACCGATTTCAGTTGACCCACGTTCGTAAGAACTCGGCAGCCCGATGTTCCGGCGGCGAAAAACGGCGGCTGGAAATTGCCCGATGCCTGGCGTGTGAGCCCATGTTGATTTTGCTCGACGAGCCATTCGCAGCCGTTGATCCGAAGACGACGGAAGACATTCGCCGGAATATTCGCGAGCTGGCACACCAGGGAATTGGGATCTTGTTGACCGATCATAATGTTCGCGAGGTGTTGAAGATCACGGACCGAAGCTATTTGATTAAGGACGGCAAGGTTGTCACGCTTGGAACGCCACAGCAATTGATTCACGATCCGATTGCGATCAGCGAATATCTTGGCACAACTTTCTCGGATAACACGTTTGGTGGTGCCACGCTCACGCCTGCGCCTGTTGCTCCTGCACCGGTGGTTCCAGTCGCCGATCCGGACATCGTCTTTCGCGTCGTTGAGGCGCTCCGCGTGGATATGTCACGCTCAGCAGCCGTGCAAGAGCTTCTTCGTCGAGGCCGCGAAGCTGTGCTGCCACTTACAGAGGCGCTCGGTCGGCAAGAGACGGATCTGCGCGTACATGCGTTCGAGGTTTTGCAACGTATTGTTCCCTCACCTCTCACCTTCGACCCTTATGCTGCGGAAGAACTGAGGGCTCGCCAGTTGGTCGCCATCCGTCAATATTTGGGAATGGCTCGGTGAAGTCGGCAAGGAGTAGCGCGCCATGGCCAAATGCGATGAAGGCTATATTTGTGAAGTCTGTGGCCGCGACGTCGAAGCCATTGTCGACTCCGACTTATATCTGCGCTATGTGCTAGGTGAAGTGCAACTCGATTTCATCCATCGGTTGCCGGAACGCCATATCCGGTGCAACCCTGGTCTGGCGCAATACATCGTGGATGCAAGTTTTTCACCCGTCGCGCAGGCGGGCGATTTCGACAAGTCCACCCTCAATGCCACTTACGTCCGTGAGGAAGAAGAGCGAGTCACTCGCGGCTGGCGTCGATTGCAAGCGATTCCCACACTGGGTTTGTCGGTCGCGGAGTATCCGCTCAGTGTGACCCCGGATGACCTAGGGGAGCCGTAACGCCAGGTCGTAAACTTCTTCAGCATCGAGGATCTGGTTGTTCTTCTCGAAAAGCATCGCAATAGCGGCCTTGTGGATTTTCATCTTCGTATCGCCAACGCCGATCGCTCCGTAACAAATGATCCCATCGCGAGTGACAGCCTTGTCGGTCACTTCGATCCCTTCAATCCCGGCCGGGGGAACCGCGTTCAGGTCGATCATCAAGTGGAGCGACTTCGTTGTCGCTCGCAGCTTCGCCGGGAGTAACATCGCGCCAGCCGCTCCAGCAGCGATTGCCACGTCTCGGCCTTCCAGCGCCTTCGGACCGTCGGAAGAACTGGCCGTCGAAACCGCCTCGACTTTCGCGTCGGGCAATTTTGCTCGAATTTCAGCACAAACTGCTTGAGCCCGCTCAAGCGACCGCGAACCCACCCGTACATGTGCTCCCTGGCGTGCAAGCAAGCGAGCGACGCGTTGGCCAACTGGGCCAGTGCCACCAAGGACCAAGGCTTTCACCTGGCCGAGATCCATGTGTTTCGACGCCGCCCGAACAGCCGCCGCTGCTGTGGTGTTTGAGCCGTTGGAGTCAAGCATCACAGATACAGACAGGCCATACTGAGGAAGCAAGCTGCGACGCACGGCCGCGAGCACTGCTTCGCCTTCAAGAACATCGCTGCCGCCGATGAAAATGGCCGTGTGCTTCAATTCCTTCGGCCCACGTGTGAAAATCGCGCCATGAATGAGGGCTTGTGCCTGATCCGGTTTCACCCCGTGATGGGTAAAGAGAAAATCTACCCCCGCATCAACGGCCACGACACGATCGAACACGCTCGCCTGAGCGTCCGTGTCGAGTTGAACGAGGATTTTCTTTTTGTCGGACATGACGGACTCGACGTGGCGATTGGATTATCCGATTGAATGAGGGGTTCTGATCGCGTGACGAAAACCCCTCCCCCCAACCCCCTTCCCGAAACGGAGAGGGGAGTAAAGCAATATTACTTCGCGCCGAATGGATGACGGCTTTCCTTCTTGCTGATGATTTCGTCGATCTTCGGCAAGCCGCCCATGGCGCTCTTAATCGCCTGCTTGGTGGCTTCGTAGTTGTACTTGTAAATCTTGGCGTCGTCGGCTGCATCCCAGTGAATGAACACGCCGCAAACGATCACGTATTCGTCGGCCTTGTCCTTCGGAATCACGCCTTCAACCACGCTGTCTACAACCGCTCGGGCAACAGCTTCCTGGGCTGGACCGAACATTTGGACGGCCTGCTTGGCACCTTTGATCGTCACTTTCGTGATCATCACGGTGGCAGGCTTGCAGATCAGATTCGGGGTCACCACTGCCAACAGGCTCGAGTGACCGGCGCTCTGGTTAGCCAGCGCGTTTGCGAACGCGGTGCCGACCGGGCCGGCCTTGTCGCCGATCAAGAGATCGATGTGGGAAATTTCGTTGCCGTCGCCAACCAATGCTTCACCGATAAACATGGCCATGGAGAGTCTCCTTCAAGAAAGGTGCCGTTTGGATTGTCTACACTCGTCGGTGGAAACGATATGGGAGCAACCCAGACGGGGCAATCGGATTCTGACACATTGCTGCGATGCGAGTGGATTCGTCTGAGAGGTGGGAAGGACAGAATTCTTCCAAAGTGCTCATACCCACCCCTTTCAAAAAAAATTATTCCGTTTCTGAGGAATTTCTGCCGGGGCTGAAAAATTGTAGCCCACGATCTGATTGCCCACAATCGCTAGCAAGTTTCAACTTTGAATTCTAGCAGTTGCAAGAGGGCGAGCCGTGCAGATTACACGGCTTGCCTGCCTCGACACTTCTGGACAAAGACGCCAGCCGCCGCAATCTCAATCTTGCTGCTTGATCGCATAAACCGAATTGACGCCTCGTAGAAACAGCGTGCCGCTTGCGATGGCCGGCGAAGCCCAGAATTGATCCTTGATCGAGTTCTTTCCGATTAACACGAACTTCGGGCCGGTTTTCAACACGAACGTCGTGCCATGATCATCCGTGCAGAAAACCTTGCCATCGTATGCCCAGGGGGATGCCCAAAAGGATCGTGCTCCTTCGAGTCGTTCCTTCGAGTATGCGGGTTTGCCAGTCTTGGCGTCGTAACAACTCACCATCCCACCATTGCGAGAGAAAATGTAAACGTGGCCCTCATAGACCAGCGGGGACGACATCTCCGCACCGGCCTTCGGTTGAGCCCAGGCGACGCCCGCACTCGTTGTCTCACCCGCCTTTGGCGTGATGTCGCCCGTGGCACCCGCCTTTACCGCGAATAACGGACCAGCGTCACCCATACGGCCACCGGGTGCTCCTTCCTTGGGTGGGCCAAATCCACCCTTGCCCCCGCCGCCCATGCCGAAGTAGAGCCGTTCCTCGTCCGCGACCGGCGAAGCCGACGCGCGACCACCGCCCAGGTTCAGTTCCCAGAGAATCTTGCCGGTGGCCGGGTCGTACGATCGCATCGTTTGTCCGACCGTGACCAACTCGGTTCGTTCCTTATTTTTCCAGATGATCGGTGAACTCCACACCGTGCGTTCGCTGCGATCTTTCTTCCAGACTTCGTTTCCAGTTTTCTTGTCGAGAGCGATCAGGAACGATTTTTCCTCATTATCGATTTGCAGGAACAATTTGTCGCCATCAAGTACGGGCGAACTCGACTTGCCCCAGTTGGCTTGCATGCGGAAGGCACCGAGATCCTTTTTCCAGAGTTGCTTGCCGTCCATGTCGTAACAGAACAGGCCAGTCATTCCATAGTAGACATAGATTCGCTCGCCATCGGTGACGGGTGTTTCGGTTGCGTATGTGTTGCTGCCGTGGGTCGCGATTTTGGGTTTTGCTTCGAGGGCAGTCTGTTTCCAAAGTTCCTTTCCCGTCAAGCGGTCGAGACAGGTAATCGTCCACTTGTAATCCACGTCCGGAGCTTTGCCCCCACCGCCCCCTCCGCCGAAACCGCCTTTGCCCATAGGCCGAGGGATCCCATCGCGATCCGACGCTGCCGCGACGATGATGACCTTGTCGCCATAAACGATCGGCGACGCCCAACCTCGCCCCGATGACTTGGCCTTCCACAGAATGTTCTTGTCGCCCGACCAAGTTGATGGTAGGCCTTTCTCGGTGCTGATACCGGTGCCGTTGCCCCGGAATTGAAGCCAACGTCAGCGTGCAATGCTGGTACGCCTATCAGAGAGGTGGCGACGATGGACCATTTCATTCGACGAAACATGGAACCGCTCCTCGGACAGAGATGCTTGCAGTCTACCCCGCTATTCTGAAGGATTGAATCCCGAATTCAGGATGTGGGACCGGGAGTTCTCATCCAGTCTTCAGATGTTCGCGCTCGACGCGCGTCCACGATCCATTGCCCAGTTAGAAAGATCGCAAAACCCGCAACAACGACTTGATAGTACGTGAACTCGCCGAGCCAGTTGTCTTCCACGCGAATGAACTCGATTGCGAAGCGAAAAGCACAATAGACAAGCAGGTACAATTTCAGCCGATTGGTGGGCAATGCATCCCGGCTATTCAGCCGAATCAGGATCACGGCAAAAACGAAATGAAAGAGGCTCTCGTAAATCTGCGTGGGATGCCGGCAGACGCCGTCGCCAAAGTTGACGCACCAGGGCAGGTTGCTCTCGGCCCCAAAACAACACGGATTCACAAAGCAGCCGAAACGACCGATACCGAGAGCGAACGCCAAGGGAATCGCCAACCCATCACCCGTCTTCGCTCGAATGCCAAGAAACCACTTCACCAATTCAACCGACAGATACGCTCCCACCAGGCCGGTCGTGATCGTCTTGCCGTCGGCTGTCCACGTCGCCCAATCCCAAAAATCCGTCCTAGCATCGAAGGCAAACGGCAGCTTGGCAACGATCGTTCCGCCCACGAACGCGGTCAACGAGAGGGTGATTTTTTCGAGTTGAGTCAGCAACACGGGACGCGGAGAAGGAAACAGCCGAGGTGCCAGGAAGAAGGCGGCAACCGCGAGGAGCATGAACGCGAGATAACCTGGGCGACCGAGCATTCGGGTTGCGGAGTACGGGGTATGCGGATGGCACTACGCGACCTGAGAACTCGCGGCTCTAAAACGCTATGATAACGCGCGTGCCGACGAGCTTATCCTCGGTGATCGCCCACGTAGCCGTGAGGTCTGATATATGCCAATCGAGAAAGGAAAGTCCCCGTTTCATCCTGGCCAGCCCGTACCGGCGGAGTTGTTCGTCGGTCGTCGCGAACAGATCGAACGCATTCTTCAACGCGGGGCATCGCAGGTTGCGGCGGGGAAGCCGATAGCGATCTTCGTTCAGGGCGAGTACGGCATCGGCAAAAGTTCTGTCGCTAACTATGTGCAACGAGTGGCCGAGCGCGAGCACAAACTGTTACGAGTTCACGTAAATCTCGGCGGTGCCGTCGACATGTCAGACTTCGCGGTCCGATTGCTGGAAGCGGTGGTCAATGCCGGGGCACGCAACTCGACGGTTGCCGAGCGTGTGAAAGGATGGCTGGGAAAGTACATTGGCAAGCAGCAACTGTTCGGCTTCACCATCAACTTGGAAGCTTTGAAGGCCGATGCCCCCGCTCTCTCCACTCCCGGACAGATGATCGCCTTTCTGCGCGAGACTCTCGCACGAATGGGCGATGCGATCCAAGGAATATTTCTCACTCTCGACGAACTCAACGGCATCCTCAACAATCCCAAGTTCGCGCATTTCATCAAGGGATTGGTCGAAGAAAATGCCTTGTCACAGATTCCTGTGCCTTTGCTCCTCATGTTGTGCGGCGTGGAGGAACGACGGCGAACGATGATCCAGCATCACCCCCCTGTCGATCGCATTTTCGATGTCGTTGACATCGAGAAAATGAGCCAGACCGAAATGGTGGAGTTCTTCTCCCGATCGTTCCGTGATGCTGAGATGACAGTTGCTCCCAAGGCGATGGAGACGATCACGCTCTACTCCGCTGGGTTCCCGAAGATCATGCACGTCGTTGGTGAAGAAGCATATTTCCTCGATAGCGATGGCATCCTGACGGCGGAAGAGGCATCGCAGGCCGTCATGCGTGCCGCCGACGAGGTCGGGCGGAAGTTCGTCAATCAACAGGTCTACAAGGCAATCCGGAGCGACGATTATCGTTCGATCCTCAAGAAAATTGCCACACTCGGGCCCACGAAAGACAGTTTCCTGAAGAAGGAGGTCTCGGAAGGCTTGACGCCGGGCGAGAAGAAGAAACTCGACAACTTCCTTCAGCGGATGAAGAAGCTCAATGTGATTCGCGCGGGCGAAACTGCCGGGCAGTACGTCTTCAACCTGCAGATGGTTAGATTGTACATCTGGCTGCGAAGCCTGGAGGATGGTTCGGAGAAGACGCACCTCTCCTGAGTGGTTGCTAACGACTGCGATCACTTGCCTGGCCGGCCAGAAGGAACGTGATGTCTCGAAAAACCGTAATGCCGGCCCGGTCGAGTGCAATGCTTTATTAGCCGCCAAACTCCCGGGCGAAGGACACCGGGGAGTACATGAGGCAATCTGTGTTGTGCAACCAGGCCGCAGGACAACGCTGCTGGATGCCGCTCCACACCTTCAGCACATCGGACAGTAAGCAGTGCATCTCGAACTTCGAGTCGCCCCACACAAGCGAGATACCGCGGCGCAGGGCATTGTCCGGATCAAATTCGCAAGCCATGATGTCGAAGTCTATGTGGCGCCCCTCTTCTCGCCACTCTGCAGACCAACATTCCCACCCTTGCGTTGCCGGATGTATCAAGCGAGTGCCTGGCACTGACAGAATCGCGTCGGCAATCTCATCCGGAGTGTAAATCTGCGACTCCCAGTCATCGGCGAAACTATGAGCGGACTCTGGCAATCTTAACGGTCCCCAGACGAGTGAGAATTCGGTCAGATCGAGCAACGGATCTGCCACGCGCACCTCTGGCGGCTAACCTGTTTATTAAGGGATGGACGAGACTGCGATTAGCGTGCTCGAAACAACCGCGACTGCCACAACCGGGTGCGATGCAGCCAGAAGCGGGCCATCGTACTTAGTGTTCGCAGTCCGTAAATCGTCGAGCGTTTGAAGTTGATGCTGCTGGCCTCATCGAAATACCGAACCGGCACCGGCAAGTCGCCGAGACGGAAGCCGAAATGCACGGCCTGGGCCAGGAATTGCGTGTCAAAAACAAAGTCGTTCGAGTTGCGTTCGAACGGGATCGTCTCCAGCACACTGCGGCGATAGACTCTGAACCCGCTGTGGAAGTCCCCCAGGTTTTGCCCGAGGGCGACGTTCTCGATCAACGTCAGCCCGCGATTGCTGAAGTATTTCCACCACGGCATGCCACACTTGAGGGCTTCTTTTCGCGACCTCACCCGGCTACCTAGCACCACGTCGCAAATCCCAAGTTCGATCAGGCCGACGGCATGGGGAATCACGCGGGCATCGTACTGATAGTCCGGGTGGATCATCACCACGATGTCGGCTCCATTTTCGAGAGCATACAGGTAACAGGTTTTCTGATTGCTGCCGTAACCACGATTTTCGGGATGCACGATCACCGTCAGACCCATCTCTCGTGCGAGCGCAACCGTGTTGTCCTTGCTGCCATCATCGACCAGCAGAATCTCATCGACACAGCCAGCCGGAAAATCGGCGAGGGTGGCAGCCAGAGTGCGCTCGGCGTTGTAGGCCGGCAGACAGGCGATGACTTTGTGTTCGCGACGAATCGCAGGTTCATCGGGATCGAGAATGCGCTCGACGTGGAAGATCTCGTGCGTCGGTCGCAGGGGCGGTTCAGCAAGCAGAGTCGGCATAGCTCGGCATTTCGGCGGGAGTAAATCGGTCCGAGTTATGATACACTTCGGACCGATTTATTCCCGCAGAATTACGTGGCGACGAGATTCCGATCTTGTCGAATACCTTGCGGCAAGCTCGGCAGTTCGTCGCCCCGAGCCTCAATCGCGGTCCCACAGTTCATCCGTTGAGCCGATGTCGAATATTTGCTCGCGATCGCGAACAATCGTCGCGGAGCCGGGCTCCCATGCGGGTGGAGGGTTGCGAGTTCCGGGCCGATAGGACTCCACGTGGCCATCCAGGAAGCACACGTTGGCAGTAAAGGCATGACGGAAGTGGACCGTCGGGTACAGATTGGAAGGTGCCTCCATCATCGGAATCTCAATCAGAACCGGAGTTCCGGTGGGCCAAGGATTGATCCATGTTCCTACGGTATCCGCGAAGGCGATGGTCGAGCTTGTCGCTGAAATGTGTGCAATGTTCACCGCTTTCCACTCGGGTGCCCATGTGGGCGGCGAGTAGGAGACCGGGGCGAGGTAGTTGTAGTTGTAACCGTAGCCGCCAGTTCCGCCGTTGAACTTTTGCTGAATCTTCCCAATTGTCGTGTTGGGACACTTTAGCGACGCTCGATTATTCTCCAGATACGGCATGAGCGTTCCCCGGGTCGGATCGACGTCCAGCCCGACGATCACGCCGAACCACCAGCGTTCGATGCCGTTCTCGATCACCCGACCCGGAGGCAGGGTGCCCTCGTGTGCGCTCACGTAATTGTGAGTGGCGATCCCCAATTGCTTCAGATTGTTTTGACACTTCGCGCGATTCGCGGCATCGCGAACTTTCTGCACGGCCGGCAACAACAAACCAATCAAAATCGCAAGGATGGCGATCACAACAAGTAGTTCGATCAGGGTGAAGGCTCGCTCACCCGTCTTGGCGAGCGTCGAGGCATAAGCCCGACGTGGGCTCACCCCGAAAGAAAATTCGTTTGCTTCGAAGCACACGTCGGGCTTACGCCTCGACGCTCGCCGATGAAGAAAAACCGTGATTTTGAAAGACATGATCCAAGGCTCCTTCCGCCAATTGCCGGGCGGATGGCCCCGGCGAAAGACGGCGGACGGTCCCACGCACGTTGCGCGAAATTAGCCGTGCCGACCGCGCGCCCGGTGCCGGGGCTGCGAACGATTTTCGGCAGGCAGGTCTTCCGGCTTACGGCTCAAGCGACTCCCGGACGCCTTCCCACGGTTGCCCGCAGTGGCTTCATTGTCCGGGGTCTGACCGATCACGGCGGCGGCCCCACGACGGATTTGCACCGTCTTCCCTCTGTATCATTCACGTCGTCGCGAACGAACCTGTCGAAATGGAGTTAATAGGAATCGGATGGTCGATCGGCCACCTTCTTGAAAAAGACAATGGAACACGGATGACGCGGATCGGACGGATTTACACGGATCAGAACCGGTACGCTTGGAATTAATCCGTGTGAATCCGCTAAATCCGCGCCATCCGTGTTCGATCGCCTTTCGATACTCACCGCTGCGGCGGAGCCACGTCGCGGATCAACGCTCCGCGTTCTTCGCTCAAGACCAGCACCGCGAACTGTTCGATTGCTTGGCGTTCCGGTGTATTCACCGACACATAATCGAATCGGCCACGCAGGTCCGTGTAGCCGTCCTTGTGGAACTTGACCGAGCCATCGGCCAGACGGGCGTAGACCTTCACGTACACCTTCGACAACGGCTTGCCGGCCGCCTCATCCTGCACGCGAACCTGGCCATAGTTTTCCGTGAATTTCACGTCCATGGCGTTGGCATAGTAAGCACCCGAACGCGTTTTGCCTGCGGCCGTCACTTCGACCAGCACGTTGCGGCGGACCAGTTCTTCCGGCAACGGGATGGAGAGCTTCACTTGCCCAGCGGGCAGTTTCACCTCGCGGGTCAGGTTCGGCTTGATCGACGCGAACTGGCCGCCCGATCGCTGCACGAACGGATTGCGGCTGAACAGGAGTTCGACATCCATCAAGTAGTAGTTGATGGTGACGGTCTCCACATTTTGCCAGTTCAACTGGATCGCCTTGTTTTCGAGCGTGAACTCGAAGCTCGGCTCCGTGGCCGCGAGCGCACCTTGCCGCTGGTTGGGATCGGCCGCGTCGACGACTTTCGGGCCCTTGCCCTCAATCTCGTCGAGTTGAGCGATGATGGTCGCAAACGTGTTCCGCCAGCGATCGACCGGATGCTTGACATACTTCGAGGCGATCGACCGGGCTTTCTTCGGCTCGTCGTTGAACATATCCAAGTACGCCTGGCAATAGTCGTACTGAATGTTCGTCGCGACGCGGTCTCCATTCACACGGGCGAACATGGCCGTCGCCTCCTCGATGCGATCTTGCAGCAATAAGTAGTACGTCGTGGCCAGCAGGTCCGTGTCGTCGAGTTGCTTGTGGTACGACAGCGTCTTCAGGAAGCGGTGATACTGCTCCGCGAACTTGTCGTTCACGATCTGCCGTCGCTGGCCGAGCGCGTGTGCCCGGGCATTCACGAGCGGCTTGTATTCCAAGTGCTCGTAAGTGTGCCGATTTACGGGATTGATCGTCAACACGGTCGTATCAATCGGCCCACCGCACTCGGCGATGAAGTGATCGGCGTGCAACAGGTATTGCCGGGCCGTGGCGACTTCGGCATGGAACAGGCCATAAGACCAAAGCGTCGGCTGGTACAAGTGACGTGAATGCAGAAGCTTGGTCACGGATTCGAAGAAGGCCCGATCCCTCATGCGGAAGGCGATCTTGTCGAGATTCAATGCTCGCACGTTCTCGCGGTTCAGGAACGCCAGCACTTCGTCGCTGGTGCCGTTCTGCGACACGTACTCCCACGAAGTGGTGTCGAGCTTGGTCGGCTTCTCGACCACATCGAACGTGAAAGACTTGGCGGACGCGACAAACTGCTCGTTCTTGGCCACATGAATCGGGAAATGATCGAACTTCCCTGGCTTAGGGAAGTAAAAGAAGTAATCGAACGTGTGCGTGCGGTACGGCTCCAGGTCGATCGGCACACTGCGCGTGTACTGACCGTTCGAGACCGGCATCGCACCTACAGGAAGCTGCAAGAGAACTGTCAACTTCTGCCGGGACGAAGTCGGATTCGTGACCACGATTTGGCAGCCATACACGGTGTGAACGACGAACTCGGCCGTCACGAATTTGTCGACCTGCTCACCATTCTCCATGCGGAAACGGTCGCCGTTGCGGTAGAAGTTCTCGCTGACGAGGATCGGAAGCTGGCCTCCCTTGCCGTCGGCCGAGCGCACTTCCTCGTGGAAGGCGATCAGGTTTCCGCCAGGCGTCAGGCTCATGCGACCGGCCTCGAACTTCACTTGATGGTTGGGGGCCTCGAACGGAAGATCGAGCACCGAAAGGGCGAACATCATCTCTGTGAAGTTCCGCGAGGCATCGGCCAAATTCTTCGACAGGAACGGCGACTTGCCATCGTGCTTTGCGAAGTCGAGCCAGAAGGGCCCAACCGGAATCAGGTCGGCGATTTGCTTTTGAATGAGCTGCTTGTAGTAATTGTTCTCGGCCCATTCCATGGTCGGATCGAGCTTGCGATAGAGTTGTCGAACGGCCTTTCGCTTCTCGCCGTCAGACTCAAAGTACATTTCCTCCGCCTTGTCTTCTTTGCCTTTGCCGCCTTTCTTCTGGTCGCCGAAGCCATCGCGGGCCTTGGATTGATCCTTCGTGGCCTCATAGAGTTGCTTCTCGGCCTTCTCTGGGCTTGGACGACCGGGTCCAGCGGGAATACCTGCCGCGGGAACCACGATCGCAGGCGGGCCATCGTCAGACCGAACACCTCCCTGCTCCGCCGGACGCTTGGCCGGGTCGAGTGCTTTCAGATCGTCCAGCTTCTTTTCCAAATGCTCCTTCTCCTGCTTAATTCTGGTCATGATGCCCTCGTCGCTTTCGAGACCACCCGAATCAACGCCGACATTGAATAGGAAGATCTGCCGATCCTGATTGGGAGGCAACAGCTTCAACATGTCGTCCAGATGCCTTGAGGTCTTGTCCAACTCACCTGCGATCCGCTGAGCGAGAAGCACTCTCTCAACCGTGTTTAGCCGGCCATATTCCCAAGGCTCCAGGTAACGGCCAACATCGTGGCCCAGGAGCCAGTGATCCATGAACGTCTTGTCCTTCTTGTTCTCCAGATACGGCTTGACGACCGTCGTAAAGAACGGCTGATCCTTGCGCAAGAGGAAGTAGTGCAACTCGTGACAAGCATACTTCGAGTAGAGGGCCTGTTTCTGCTCGGGCTTCAGCGTTGGCCAGGTCATGGCGAAGCCGAACTCGTTCAGCGTGGGATCTTT